>Ga0233449_1000028_pt1 | contig 206103 bp, 202 predicted proteins | sample SI_124_October20_FD_183012 | JGI IMG/M metagenome (GOLD analysis project Ga0233449, IMG submission 183012) | Seawater microbial communities from Saanich Inlet, British Columbia, Canada - SI_124_October2016_200_MG | ecosystem: Environmental > Aquatic > Marine > Inlet | place: Canada: British...
AAAACAAGGTTATGAATTACCCCTGGACGTTTCTAAGCTGGGTCCTGACGAAGATACCACTCACAGTATAGTTTCCGTTTTGGATTTGGACGATGACAATGTTCCTGAAATCCTGGCCACTTTACGAATAGATAAAGTGCTGACATTACTTGTTATTAATGCCTTTACGGGTAAGCTAAAATCAGTCTATCCCCTCAACTCCAAAGAGGAGGTTAGATGGAATAATTGGGATGACAAATTGTCCGACCTGTTCAAAAACAGAATAAAAAATTTTGGATCGATCATAAATGCATTGCCGAATAACGAAACCATATTTCGAGATTATAAAAATGCACAAAAGGCTTTGCCTTCAATGAAATTGAAAAAACTAAATGCGTTTGTTGACACCGCAAAAAAAACATTAATAGCAGCCAGGTTCGAATTGGGGCGAATACAAAAACTGATTAACGAAAAGGCAACGCCAAAATCCTCCCTGGATATGGCTGAAGACAAGGTTCTTAAAGCTGAACAATCTTTAACTGCAAGCAGACATAAATTGAAAGACGCCCTAAAAAAGGAAATGTTTGCATTTCTTCGAAATTTTGATTCAATTACTTTATTAAAGGTAATCTTTAATATTTCCTCATCAATATTTTATGAGAATCAAATTTTTACCATTTTGCATGAAAAAGGAGTTAGGGATAATATGTTTGCGGATTTAGAAGCTGAAGAAGTTTTTGAGGATATTATTATTCACACTTTGCTTGAAAGAGGAGCGGGGCAAGGTATTAAGGATGGTATTCTTGTGGATCTAGATGCTGACGGGTACTGGGAAATACTGGGAATGGGGAACCTAAATCTAGATACTAAATGGGGAGTTTCTGATCCTGAAAAAGGCTACTACACGGCATACGATTTACCCTTTCCCGTGCTCAAAGGTCATGACACTAACAACCTTGACACAGCCGTTATGAAAAATTTATTTAAATCTCGAGAAGTTAATTCAAGGCTTCCAGAAAAGCCATCCGCCCCAGATATTTGATTTTTTTATTATTGCGAAAATAGAAGTTTGAGTTTAAGCCGCAGGGAATCGTCTGCACCCGGGGAGGCGGAGCGGGTCAGGTGCCGGAAAGCGGATCTGATAAGTCCTGCCAGAAATGTCACCTTGTACAGGGATCGTAAAATAATATTCCAGGCGCAGGAATAATGCTTGGAATAAAAGTACAGATTGCTTTTATAGGTCTCTACAATCACCCTTTCACGATGTTCCGGCTGATGCGTGCTTTTGCCGTGCAGATGTTGAATCGATGTTTCCGGAAAAAAACAGATTCGTTTCCCATGCTGTCTGGCCCGACGGCAAAAGTCATCTTCTTCGTTGTATAAAAAATAATTTTCGTCCAGCAGACCGATCTCTTCAAACAATTCTCGGCGGATCACAAAACAGCAACCTGAGATCACCAATGCTTCCTGCATGTCCCCCATTCTTTGCAATTCATTGCTTGGATTATAGAGGCCTAAAATTTTCCAGGCCGCGTCCTGAGGCGTGTCTTCCCAAAGCCGAGTTGGGCTTTGCTGACCCGATTCATTAATGATGCCGGGACCCAGAATGGAGAACTCAGGGTGCTCCTGCAAATAGTTATGAATTTTTAGAAAACTGTTTTCGATCAAGCACGTGTCAGGATTCAGCAAAGCGACCCATCTTCCTGATGATATACCGATGCCCTGGTTATTGGCGGCAGAGAAACCTCTGTTCTCGCCATTGCATATTAGCCGGACACCGGGGAAGCGTCCCGAAACAGAAACGGTGGTCCCATCGCTGGAGGCATTATCCACCACGATGATTTCATAAGAGATTCCCTCTGTTTTGTCATAAACAGATTCCAGACAATCCAAAAGAACATCCCGCGTGTTGAAACTGACAATGATGATGGAAAGATCAAGCGGTTCTTTAATTTGCAAGGCTGGGTCGGTCACTTATATTTCATCCAGAACAGCTTGGTAAATTTCGGTTGTTTTCTGAGCAGATTGATCCCAGGAAAAACGTTGGTGCACCATTTCTTTTCCAGAGTCTGCCAAGGCCTGAGCTCGGTCTGGGTTTTCCAGTTTTTCGAGAATGGCACGGTAAAGTGCCGGGATATTGCCTGGGGGAACCAAAGTTCCTGTCACCCCATCCTCAATAAATTCTGGAAGTGCCCCTACCCGGCTTGCGATGATGGGCAGTCCCGCTCCCATCGCTTCCGCCATGGATAGCCCAAAGCTCTCAATACGGGAAGGAAAAACACCTATCGCACATTGGCTGATAAATTTTTGAATGGCCTCGACTTCCATCCAGCCATGAAAAACCACCCTGTCCATTACCCCCAAGTCTTTGGCTTGTTGGCGATACGGTTCGGTCATATTACCTTCGCCGATCAAATGAAGCCGAACTTCAGGAACCCGCCCTATAACTTCCTTCAATGTCCGGAGAAGTTCGGGAATTCCTTTTTGGTCTTCCATCCGCCCCCACAAGACTAAATCTTTGGAGCCCTCAGCCCGCCTTTTCACCTCGAACCAAGAGGGATCTATTCCCGGGGAAACCACTAACACCTGTCGCCCTTTTTTCTTTCCCAATCCTTTTAGGACCAGTTTTTTTGAAAACTCACTGAAGGTAATAACCCGAGAAGCATTAAACGCTGAAGAACGTAATAGATAATTATTGAGAGATTTTAAAAAAGAAAGCGGGCGCAACATCCCGCGAATCATTCCGGTTTCCGGAATCATGTTGGCGTGGCTGGTAAACAGGTAACCGGCTGTAAATTTTCTAGCAATACTGCTGGCAAAAAATGCTTCTTCGGCATTTCCATGCACAATATCAAATCGCTCCCATTTCATCAGACGTCTCAAAGCACGAGAAAAAGGGAATATGTCCAGATTCAATGTTGCGCAATTAAAATGGGAGGTCCAATGTACGGTATAAGGAGTGTTTGCTGAAATTTTTTCACCAAGGTCTTTAGAATAAAGCACATGAACATCATGCCCCATTCTTTGCAAAGCACAGGCAAAGTGGTGCACCGCCAGCTGCCCTCCACCCGCAGAGGCTGACCAGGGAGAAGAATATATAGTAAGACAAATTTTCAACGGAGTGCCTTAGTAGGCCAGTGTGACGCTGGACTTGTGATGTTCATCCTTCATGCCGGGGGTAATAATATTTTCTGGCAAGAAACCATGCCTCCACGGCTAGCAGGGTGCTGAAAAACTATTTTCCCAGGAAAAAATCGTCACCCTGAGGACTGTTATATCCTCATCATTGGCTTTCATGCCCGAAGGGGTACTCGAAGGGTGATGCTTGGATATTGTCCTTTTATTCTAATTTACCGTCAAGCACTTTCCCCTACAGGGGAATTATCAACTTTGGAATATTCTCTACAAATGAGTTGAGATCATGTGTGCGTTATATTCTTCGCAAACTGTCGTGCCCCAAAGGGGTAATATCCCCAACCTTTGAATTCATGCCCCTGCGGGGGTACGTGATGTCAGCCACTTATAAATTTTTACGATCCAAGATCATAAAATTCAAAATCAGTATATCCTTCTTTTTCAAATGAAAACCATGCCCCCATCTCCGCATCGGCAGCCAGCGACCAACCATTACGAAAGCGCTCTACAAGATCTGGGTTGCTGATAAAAGGCCTTCCAAAAGCGATCATATCCGCATTCCCCTCTTGGATAGCAGCTTCTGCAGTCTCTTGCGTGTATCCACAGTTTCCAATTATTGGGGCAGAAAATATCTTGCGAAATTCATTCAATTTCATGGGTTCTCCAAGCTCATGAAAACCAAATGCAAGGCCATCAAGAACGTGCAAACAAGCCAGGCCTACCTTATCGAGCTGGCTGGCGAAATAGGTAAAGGACTCTCGATAGTCTTCAGAACCCATGTCATTATAATTTCCATTAGGACTGAGTCGCACGCAAACCCGGTTGGCCGGCCAGACTTCAGTAACTGCATTGACAATTTCATGAAGAAACCGAAACCGATTTTCGAGGCTGCCCCCATAACGATCGGTTCGTTTATTGGTTTTTGACTGCAGGAATTCGTCGATCAGATACCCATTGGCACTATGAATCTCCACCCCATCGAAACCAGCTTCTTTAGCTCTTCTAGCCGCCTGCTTATAATCTTCCACAATTTGCGGGATTTCATCTGTATCAAGCGCTCTGGGCACTTCAAGGTCTTTTTTACCATCCGGTGTATGTATATATTTATCGTTAAGTTTTATTGCAGATGGAGCCACGGCAAGTTCTCCGCCATGAAATGCGCTGTGGGAAGCCCGGCCACAATGCCACAATTGGAGAAAAATTTTTGATCCTTTTGAATGAACCGCTTTAGTAACTATTTTCCAGGCTTCAGCCTGCTCATCCGTATAGATGCCCGGCGCGTTAACCCAACCCACAGCTTGTTTTGAGATAAAAGTCCCTTCCGTAATAAGAAGTCCCGCCGCCGACCGTTGGGAATAATATTCAGCCATCAACGCGTTAGGAATTTGCATTGAACCTGCCCGGGCTCTTGTCATAGGCGCAAGAACAATACGATTTTGCAAAGTGAGATCACCCAACGGGAACGGACTGAATAAAGCGTTATTTTTCTGATTCATCAATTCTCTCCATAAAATTCTGCGATGGCACTAGAATACAATTAAAAAACAAAAAGGGTCAACCCAATCGGCTTAGCCCCTTCTTATTCAAAATGGATTTGAGGAAGATCGAATCCCTGGTCTGTTGAAGACTTTACAGGTGTGCCTTAATGAGGATTTCTCCTTAACAAAAGAACGGGTAGACAAGTGGATGTTGGGGGGATCATGTATGAAGCGGACGCAAATCAATGCGACTGGTTTTTGGAGGGTTTTTCTTTAGACGCGATCACCCAGTATGAAATACTTAAACAGAGTACTAGCACCCCTATCATCAAAACATCTTTTGTTTGTTCTGTTGAAAGGGAAAAAATCAGTATTTTTCTAATTAATGCCGCTATGGCAAGTGTTATAAAAGCTTCTAAAGCAAAACTGCCACCACGAAGGTGTTTCATTTCTTCATTTATCAATTCAATTGCAGCCCAAAGGATCAAGAGGCTGCCTAATGTTGTCAAGATACCCTTTTCAATACTTTCCTGCCCGGAAAATAGTAAATAAACATCATACACAAACAATCCAATAGCAAAAACGGCTACCGTTACCAATGCAACCGCCAGTAAGTAATTAAAATATGAAGTTATTTTTTTCAGAAAACTGATAAGAGTTTTTTCAATACTGGATAGAGATAAAAATCGGCTTATTTCCTCCGCTCGATAAGAACTGGTCAGCACGTCCAAATTGATATCAATAATTCTCTCTGCCGCTTTGACTCTATCTTTCATACTTGCATCATCTTGATAATGACTTTGGATACAACCAACAACAAAAACACGAACATAGTTAAATGCTGCATTGACGTAATGTGTGGGTAGCCCTAACCGGACGTGCGTCTCCCCCACCTTATAAAGTTTCATAAAATGTGAAACATCATAGCTCCCACTGAATAGATCCAAATACCATTGGCGAATTTTTCCTCGATGTCGGGAGATGACTTTTTCATCTTTTAAAAATTCTTCCGCCTGCTCAAACTTCCAGATAAATTCATAAAACCCATCCAAAAATTTATCAACGCAAGACTCTAAGTGTGGCCTCATCTCCAAAAGCAATTCTTCATCAGTTTTTGAAAAATTATAATGGGCTTTTATTTCAGTAATTTGTTCAGGCATTCTGAATTTTCAGTCGATTTGGCTAAATGAGTTTATTTCCAAGAATTGATCATGCTCTTATATCATTTTTAATTGGAGCTTTCAGGGCTAATTGCTTTCTTATCACCAACGATACAATTTCAAAAACAAAGGCCTTGGTAAAATCAACTAAGCCCCTTCTTTTTCAAAGTGGCACGGCGGAAATTTGGATATCACTCTTTAATGCCTTATCTATACGCTGGGAGCATGCAATAGAACGATAATTGAATTTTAAGGGTTTATCAGATTCTTGATTTTTGCTGAAATCCCCACCATTTGACAATTCTGATTGGCTAATGCGAGATACAATAATGGGCAGGCTAATATTGGTTTTTGCTATAGTTGATATAAGGTCTTTGAGCTCTTTCTCTGGGAACTCATCCTTTTAAGAAAAACACAGGAATGAGGTAAAAATAATTTAGAAGAATATGATTTTAGCGACCGGGATTTGGTATCGAATGGAAATGGAGGGTGGGCAAGATGTCGGAAAAAAATGCGACCAAGATTAAAGTTTTATTGGTAGATGATGACAAGATTCTCTGTCTTATGTTTAAAACTTTTTTAGGAGACAAGGGGTATTTTGTTGAAGTTGCTAATCGAGGTGAAGAAGCTTTAGTAATAATTGATAAATTTAAACCTCATGTAATTATTTTAGATATTAACATGCCAGGGATTTCTGGGGACAAGCTGATTTCCGTGATTTTGAGTATGTATCCGGAAATAAAAGTAATAATGGTATCAGGGGATATAGATGATGAGGCCAAGAGAGACTTAACCCTTTTTGGGGCCTTTGACTGTATGAGAAAACCGGTTGATTTAGAACATCTTAATAATATAATTTTGAAAGCGGTTTCTTAAAAAGAGGGAAGCCCCTTTATACATGTAGGTCCTTTTGCTGGGATCGCATAACCAGCCAATCGTTGAAATTTAATTCTTTAATTCATGGCAGGAATTGTCCAAAATCCGTCATTGAATTACCCTCCAAATAATGAGAACGTTTCGAGAGAATTCGGCGGTACATCTCAACATACGTGCCAGCATAATGTTACGCTGAACATGCCATCCTCTAAAGGAGTATATTGAAATGATCAAATTTGTTATGTGCTTATGCCGTCACCCAGATATGACTCGCGAGCAGTTCCAGGATTATTGGAGTAATAAACATGGCCCTTTCTTTATGAAAAATGCTGGTGATATGAGGGCCAAAAAATATGTGCAATCTCTTACTGTAGATACCCCTTTAAATGCAGGGTTAAGGAGTTCGAGAGGCATGTTGCCAGAATTTGATGGGGTTGCAGAGGTGTGGTTCGAATCAGAAGAAGATCTTGTGGAGGCAATGAGTTCACCAAAGGGACAGAAATTAAGTGCCGCGCTACTAGAAGATGAGGGAAACTTTATCGATCACTCTAAATCTTCGGCATTTATTGTTAAAGAGCATGAATTTTAAGTAATTCTGTGGGATGGAGAAAATTTATGAAAAAGATATTTTTAGTTGTGGTGATGGTTTTTCTGGTTCAAAACGTGTCTTATGCAGATGAGGGAAAGGGTGAAAAGTTTGAGAAAAAGAAAGGAAAAATTCTTGAACGCATCAATAAAAAACGTGGATTTCTTAACGATTTTGAAAGTTGTGTCAAATCTGCAGATTCTCGGGAAGGTCTGAAAACCTGCCGGAAAAAAAATAAGGAAAATATGCAGGCAATTCGTGCTGAAAGAAAGGACAAGAAAGAAAAGAGGAAAGAAAAAAGAGAGAAGCGGCAAAATGACAGGGACTAAAAACCTCCGATTTGTTGGCTGGTGTCAGAAGGTTTTTTGATCTAACAAAAAAATTAAGAAATCTATTATATGAAAAAGAACGATTCTGATTTTTACTGGTTTCACATCCCCATTCTTTTGATAAAGATAGTGAGGATTCTGACAAAAATACCCTCGGGGCAACCCAAAATGATTCAACTGGAAAAATGGGGGCGGCTGATAAAAGTTTCAACAGACCCTGAGCTGGGAAGGGTCCGGCTAGATATTATTACTTTGCCCCTATTAGGTATTGAAGGCAGTAAGCATCCAACCTCAGAAGATTCGCCACCAAAATTAGACTCAGGTATAGCCGATTGAGCATCTATTTGCTTAAGGCCCAAGGGTAGAAGGGCAAACTTACAGCCAATAGTGGGCTTCGTGATATCTTCTTCCGAAAAATTCGTGCCTCGAAGGGGTAGACCCCCTTATAGTTGGAAAAAATATTGTTCTGATTGAGGCAAGATAAATGCAACCCGCAGAGATAACTTACATCTTATAAGGAATCTTATTTGTTTTCCTGTTGCTGGGGCTGTTATTCAATATTGCTAAACGTCTCGGTTCCTCGAAAAATTTTCCACCTCAAAAAATATAAGAGGAACGATTGAATTCACAACCACAGTTCAACTTCGATAACAGTTACGCCCGCAGCCTCGAAGGTTTTTTCGAGTTCTGCCCGGCAGAACGGGCGGTCGCCCCGACACTGTTGCAGTTCAACCACGCGCTGGCAAAAGAGTTGCGACTCGACCCGATGGCGCTAGATTCCGAAGCGGGCCTGGCAATTTTCTCCGGAAATGCAACACCCGAAGGTGCGCAAACACTGGCTCAGGCTTATGCCGGGCACCAGTTTGGCGGGTTCTCACCGCAGCTGGGCGATGGACGCGCGCTTCTCCTCGGTGAAGTGATCGACACCCAACAACAACGCCGCGATATTCAGCTGAAAGGATCAGGCCGCACCCCGTTTTCTCGCGGTGGAGATGGCAAGGCAGCTGTTGGCCCGGTGTTACGCGAATACCTGATCGGCGAAGCCATGCATGCGCTCGGCGTCCCGACAACACGCGCCCTGGCCGCAGTTGCCACCGGTACAGACGTTTACCGGGAACGCCCACTGCCCGGTGCTATTCTCACACGGGTTTCGGCGAGTCACATCCGCGTTGGCACCTTTCAGTATGGCGCCGCACGCGGAGACGTCGACAAAGTCCGTAAACTCGCAGACTATGCCATTGAGCGACATTATCCCGAAACGGCCGATGCAAAAAACCCATATCTGGCATTCTTTGCCGCTGTCACCGATGCTCAGGCCGCACTGATAGCGCGCTGGATGAATATCGGTTTCATCCACGGAGTGATGAACACCGACAACATGACCATCTCCGGTGAGACCATCGACTATGGACCCTGCGCCTTTATGGATAACTATTCACCCGAGACCGTTTTCAGCTCGATCGACCAGCACGGTCGCTATGCCTATGCGAAGCAGCCCGAGATCCTCATCTGGAATCTGGCGCGATTGGCAGAAACACTAATCCCGTTAGTCGACCCCGAAAAGGAACGCGCCATCGAATTGCTGACCGAAACGATCGAGTGCATTCAGCCACTCTATGAATCTTACTGGTTGACGGGTATGCGATCCAAAATTGGTTTGTCGACCGAAAACGAAAACGACCAACAACTGATCAACAACCTGTTAAAACTAATGAATGAGGGAAGTGTAGATTTTACCCTTGTCTTCCGCCGTCTCTCCCAAACCCTGCGCGGGGATAGCGATGCAGTAAGAAACCTGTTCGAAAACCCAAATGCCTTCGACACCTGGGCGCAGGGTTGGCATAAACGATTGGAACAGGAGGGAGTTGTAGCAGAAAATACCGCACAGGCGATGGACCGGGTCAATCCCATCTATATCCCGCGGAACCATAAAGTCGAAGAAGCTCTTGCCGCCGCAAGTGATGAAAAAGATATGACACCCTTCTCGAAATTGCTGACTGTTTTGTGCCACCCCTTCGACGAAGTTGCTGGCAACGAAACCTTTGCCGAGCCTGCTCCGGCAACCAACATTCCCTACCAAACCTTTTGCGGAACCTAGATGCTTGTCTTTTCCCTGCCAAATTCTTTTTCTTTAAGGCAAAAACAATTTATACGATGAAACGATTAATTCAAATCAGTCACAGGTGGCCAGATCATGTGTGATATCCCCAACATTAGATTTCATGCCCAGAATGGGTATAACGGACCGATCATTGAAATTGCGAGGGTTAAATTACCGTCAACAATGGACTTGAGCCTTTCACAATTTGGTTCAGTTTCCAGTCCAAGTTAGTCCGCATTTCATCCGATAATACGTAATGCAAAATAGGGAGCAATATTGAAGATAAAAATACAAATTTTGAAAAATGCAATACTGGTGTAATGAATTTCATCGAACTTTTCCGCTGATAATTTGAACCATTTGCTATGAATTCTGTATACCCAGTCGTGTGCAAACATCAAGCAAAACCACCAAAATAGTAGAATCCCAAAGTTAATTACGATACACCAGCCTAAAACAGCAAGAATTATATCGGTTGTCATTTCTTAACCTCCCTCAGGCATTTAACATTGTCTACTATGTAAGACCTGAAAAATTTAAGGATTATTCCTTAAATTTTTAAAACGGAAGGTAATAATGCCGGGATCATGTGTGATATCCCCAACCTTTGAATTCATGCCCAGAATGGGTATAACCGGCCGCTCATTGAAATTTAAGGGGTTCGCTGACAGGGGAAAATGAGGCTGGACTTGCTATCATTGGAGCTGGGAACCAGTATATATGGATCAAATTTATTATCAGGGATGGTTAACAATATTAATTTCTATTTCTCCTAATAACAATTCAATATATTTCAGTTTATCTACACGCGCTCGATAGACACCATCTGGAATAGCATAATTGGCAAATATAAAAATTCCTAAAGCTCTTTTACTATTTTCTGGAAAAGGCTTTTGAGGTGCATTTTGCCCTGGAATCACCTCCCATGAAACAACATCGAAACCAGTAGGGAAATTTAAGCGGTAACTTGCTTTTCCCTTAAACCAATTGCGCGCATTTATTTTTTCCAATTCACCAACCATTTCCTTGTCATAAGCAAACACTAGATCTACAGCGATTGCTGTGTTCAGATTAGCATTTGGGGCTGCAATTATCTTTATGCTTTCAAAACTATTTTTCTCCCAAAAATATACAGTGCTTTTAATTGACGAACAGCTCGTCAAAATTAAGATTATAAATAAAATCCTCAAAAAGTATTTCATTGATTGTTTCGTTATTACTAATGCTTACCTTTGATTGAAAGCGGAAATTGTCCGATCACATTATATTCTTTTCTAAGTTTTTCAGAATTAAGCTGTTGTTGAGATCATGTGCCAACGCGATTATTGACATTTAAGGGCTTATTCAACCGCTATTTCTATCTTAAAATTCTGTGTTATTTGATAAAACTGATTAAATGATTTGGATCGAAAAAGGGGCGGGAGAAAATCTAAAATAGAAATTAAGAATTAATTATAATATAAGCAATATGATCCCACCCGCGTGAAATTATTAATCCTATAATTCCAATGGTAAAAGTAATTCCTTGAATATTTATTTTAAGGACCACATCTTTTTGAACAGTGTCTCTCTCTGAGACGATTTGCTTTAATGAATTTTCCTTATCCCTTATGACATCATCAATGGGTCTCATAATATGCCGAACTTCATCTGCTCGGCTGGAGTCTAGCCAGGGAATATTTTCTTTTCCCATTTCTTTTTGACTGAGCAAGCTATTTAATTCGTTCCAGAGTGAGGAGTTTTCAGATTGAAATCGGTAATATGCTGCGCTTTCTTGAAGGATAACAAGACCCAAGATTCCAGAAAGTAATAAAAATAACCACCCGCTCAGTTCAAATATTATTTGAAAATAATTCTTGGAAGGAGTGGATGTTTCAATGGCCAAACCGAGAATCGAGAAAATAAGGGCTACAAAAAAAAGGATATATTTGTGCTCGTATTGCAAAGAAATTTCATGGTGTTGTTTAGCTGCTTCTGAGTAATTAGACATTGAGTGAACTATGGGTATAAATAAGGTAAAAAAATGGTCCTGAAAAAGATTTTACCTTTTAGAATAATCAAAAGAAAGCGTGAAACAGGGATCATGTGCGGTTAAAAAAATTTTAACCAAGAGGAGGAGTGCAATAAGGAAGTGTGATGTTTTGAAAAAGGGTAATCTTTCTATTTTTCGGTTGTTTGGCTGAGCTCTCCATGAATTTCTCTAATAGCTTCTTTTGCCTTTAGGGCTTTCTCCTCTATTTTTTTACTTTCAAGTTTTTGATCGAGAATAATTTCGATACCAATTTTAATTACGGGGAAAAACTTGATACATTCATCTTCGCTTAGTTCATGAACACCCTTACTTAGGATAGAATACAAACTTTTGTTCTCAATAAGGAATCCAGGTAAGTGCTCTTTTAGTAAAACAATTTTTTCAGCCATTCTTCCTTTAATATAATCTTCTTCCTTAAATTCACTTGCCGTTGAAGCCTTTGTATGTGCTTCTTCAATTAATGATTCAAATATTCGCCTGAGGTACACGAATGAACCAATTCCTACTCCGTGAGAAGCTAGTCCAATTGCCTTGGTAAATTCTTTATATTTATCATTCCCTAAAATTTTATGATATTTTTCTATTTCTGCTTTTTGTAAATCTGCGATTGATGGGAATTGACCTATTTTTTGAACCCAATCCTGATGAAATAGAAAGATAAATCCTATCCAGTGTTCATTGTCCCTAGAGCAACGGAATATAGTTGTATGAAGGCCATCGGATACAATTTGACTATGAGATCCCTCAATTTCTTTATTTATGAAAACTGATTGGTTAAGGCAGTACGGGCAATATGAATCTATTGTGAGTCTTTTTTTTGGGTATTTTATAGTAAATCGAAAGGTATATGCATTATCCCCTTTTAAGGTTACTTTGTCGTATAAAGGGGACTCTAGAAAAAATTCTTCCGGGGTAATTTCTTTAACGGGTGTATTTTCTTCTGCCATAATAAAAATTAAAATGGGTTTCCTTCACCTGAGAGAAGCCAACCTGGATTTACTTCGCAAAGCTGAGAAATTTTTAAAAGCTTATCAGATGGTGGGATAGATTTATCTTTTTCGTATTTTGAAAACTGCTGCTTAGTGATTTTAAGTTTTTCTGTTATTTGCGACTCTCGCTAGAGAGTGCCGAAGAGAAGACTCGAACTTCCACACCCTTTCGGGCACATGAACCTGAATCATGCGCGTCTACCAATTCCGCCACTTCGGCATATCTTTCTAAGTCTGCTGGCATATACCCATGATTACTTAAGAATCACAATGACCAAGCAAAGAAAAATCTTTAAGGGCGCATTATAGCAAATTCCTGTGGAATTGAAATGGCAATTGACTCGGCTCCACCAGGCGTGGGGCCAGCACTGCATTACCCGTAAAGCGGACTGAACACTCAAGCGCACGTGATATTTAACATAAACTCTCGTGCCCCGGAGGGGTAATACTCTAATGATCTTCCCCTTGATGTTTAGTTCCCTCCTTAGCCTTCATGCCCCGCAGGGGTGCAAGGGGTAATAAACTCTATCTGGCGAACAAACCTTCCCCAACCCGCTTTGCCACGTTCCCGATGGGTCTCATTGTTTGACAGGGTGATGGCAAAATGCTAAATATCTGAATTAGTTATAATGCAGAACAATGCTTCGGATAATAAGCATTGCGGTGCTCCCATCACAACGAAACCCAGAAAATTAACCCGATCATGAATCCCGATTCCCAGCCCAATATTTCGATCTGCAAAAATTAAAAACCCAAGGGAAAGTCAATAAATGAAAATAGTCCATATTTCGATCCCTAATAACGTAGTTCCCCCAGAGGGATATGGAGGAACAGAAAGGGTAGTTCATTGGCTATCCAAAGCTCAAGTTGAAGCGGGCCACACCGTGTATGTTGTCGCGCCTGAAGGGGGAGATTCTCCAGCTATCAACATCCCAATTCCTTTATGGGGGTCAGAGGAAGAGGCCTATAATACCTCTTATCAGGTTATTCTTGATATCAAACCGGATATCGTACACGACCATACCTTTTCGCAATTGTTTCGTTTGCGTCATTCCGACATTCCCGGAATTTCAACTCATCATAATGAACGTTTTGAACCTGTACCCAACACGGTCTACCCGACTCAGGCCGACGCCAGATCCAATGGCTCTGATATATTTGTGCATCATGGTTTGGATTTGGGCGAATATTCTTTTTGTGACGAAAAGGAAGATTTCTGTTTATTTTTAGGAGCCATTCATCCCAGAAAAAACGTGGATATTGCAATTAATATTGCTGAGAAGGCTAAAATGCCATTGATTATTTCTGGTCCTGTCCGGCATCCGGGGTATTTTGCCAAGAAAGTTCGAAAACGGCTGACAGACAAAATTGTATACCGAGGGGAGACTTTTGGTATCTTAAAAAAACATCTTCTGAAAAAGGCTCGAGCTTTTTTTTACCCCTCTTCTTGGGAAAGTTTTGGGTTGTCGGTTATTGAGGCCATGGTATCTGGGACACCGGTAATCCTATCTGATATTCCCCCATTTCACGAAATTGTAAAGGAGGGCGCAACCGGCTTCATATGCAAAAATAAAAAAGAATTTTTAAGTGCCTTAGAACGCTTGCCTGAAATTCAATCATCTGTCTGCAGAGACCATGTAGTTAAAAATTTCAGCAATATTAAAATGGCTAAAGGATATGAAGATCTTTATTTTAAAGTTCTGAATAAGGATCATTGGTAAAGAAGCATGAAAATTTCCTTAATTTATTTAACCAAAGCAAACTAAAATATGGCGCAAGCTCATTCCAAAAAGAAGATCTTCATTTTCATTTCAATCCCCTTTATCTTTTTTCTTTTCCTTCTTGAGGTCGGCCTGGGAATTTGGGGCGACACTCAGCCTAACCGGGTCCTATGCTATGACCCGATCTTGGGAAGGTCATACTGCCCCAATACCAAAGGATACCTGAAAGAAAATCAGATAAATATGTACGTAGAAGTCAACGCGGATGGACTTTTGGGAAAATCATATCCAATTGCGCGAACCCCTGAAAAACTCAGAGTAGCCGTATTGGGAGATTCTTTCACTTCCGGAGAGGCTGTTCCCCCAGAAAAAAAATTCGCTGGGGTTTGGGAAACAAAATTATCGGAAACCTTCCCTCCAGGAGTCGAAGTTATCAACTTTGGAGTAGGGGGAACAGGAACCTGGCAACAATTACAGAGATTCCATATCAAAGCGCGGAAATACACGCCAGACTTAACGGTTCTGGCTTTTTGCTGGTGTAATGATGTCGGCAATAATATTGATCAGCTTTTCAGCAAAGCAGATTCTAGAAACCCTCTTCTCGATCAATATGATATTAACATCTGGACTCAGCTGAACGTCAAGCGTAAGAACTTTAACAAATGGCTTTGGAATAATAGCAGCTTATATCAATTTACCCGGACCCGATACAACCATCTGGAGCACTTAATAAAAAGAATATTTTTGCCTGACTATATGAAAGGGCCAGCATCAACCAGAGGGTTACACTATCAAAAAGGAATTCATAGTGTACGTCGTGTCAGCCTGGCAAGTGCGGAAGAGAACAAAGTTCAAACTTCTCCAGACATCAAAGATACAACATCTATTTTTGATGATTTATTCTTTTTTGATTCTGGGGGCTGGGAGATAACACGAAAATTAATAATTAAACTGCAGAGCGAGGTACGGGAAAACGGGAGCAAGCTGGCAGTGATCCACTTTGGCGGCCAAGGTCAATATCACTCATCCGCGCGACTTCCCCTAAAACAATTTGATAATTTTCTATCCAGTCAGGGCATTGAGCATTTAAATGCTTTTGAACTTTTTGAACAAATGAAGGATGCAGATATCGAAAAATACTTTATTCCTAATGACGGTCATTTCAGCGAGGCAGGTCATGCCGAGTTTGCCGGAATGGCAATGAAGTTGTTAATTAAATTGCTACAAACGAAAGCATAGCTCCTTGTTTTAAAGATTCAGAATGTCACTTGTTTGTAGTTTCTATTTGTTCTAATTCTGCCTCGGCTTCCTCTTCTGCTTTGATCAAAGACTGCATAGACATATGATCTTTAAAAATATAAAACACCCCTCCGGCAATTAAAACTATAAAGCTTGCCGCCCAGGAGACCATACCAAAACTAACGGCTGTCACCTCGGCCTCGCCCATAATCTCATGCAGGGCAATCAAAACTCCTGCATTAAAAGATCCTAAAAAACCAGGGGTAGGAAGTACTGTTATTAGAACACATACCATCACGGTTAATAGCAACACAGAATCCAAGGATTTATTTTGCAGGTCAAAGGCATAATAAAAAGGATAATAGGTTGCAACGAAGAACAACCATAACACTGCGGATAATAAAACGATTCGAAGGAGGGCACCAGGATCCTTAATTATTTTGCATCCCAGGGCAAACTCGCCCACCATTAAAGTAATCTTTTCCTTCCAGTTATCTGGAAGAGGTGTTACCAGCCAACCTATGAAGGATTTAACTTGTTCCTCTTTGTAAGCCAAAAGAAACATGAAGCTTAGTAACCCTATGACCAGTACCCCGCACAACTTGCCAAACCCTGTTAGCATAGTTTGAACAGACACCCCTGAAAAGGTAAGTTGTGGGTCAAACATCTCCACATTGACTACAAAGACCCAAACAAACAGGATCAGCAGAAAAATCAAATCAAACAAGCGCTCCACAATTATGGTAGAAAAAGCCCCGGCAAAAGTAATACCTTGTTTTTTTCCTACCAGATAAGCACGAAGAAATTCTCCTGCTCGGGCAGGAAGGATATTTCCCATAAAACCAATCATAAGAGGCGCGTAAATATCACTAACAGGTATATCCTTAAATGGGCGAAGTAGAATTTGCCAACGATAAGCTCGAATTACAAAGGTTAAAAGAATTATTACAAATGCCGGCAGGACATAAACCAACTCCACTTCTTTAAAAGAGGCGATCAACTCATCTAGCGATATGTTACGCAAGGTGTAATAAAGAGCACCCACCGCAATGGCAAGACCTATAATTAATTGGCGGGCTTTTTTCAAATTTTCTTCTCCAGCAAAATCTTCTTGGTTTTTTCAATGTCCTGATTAATCTGAACGACCAAATCGTCTGCGGACTTAAATTCTATTTCGCTACGAATTCGCGCCACAAACTGAACTTCAATTTCATGACTGTAGATCACCTGATTAAAATCAAAAATATGCACCTCGACACTTAACCGGTCACGGTGGAACGTTGGATTAAACCCAATATTGGCGACTGCATCATACGAATTATTTTCATAAACGACACGAACGGCATATACCCCTGTGCCGGGTATCTGGACCTTGCTGGTATCTATATTTGCAGTCGGGAATCCGATAGCCTGACCGGTTTTATAACCAGAGATAACTGGACCTAAGATGGAATAATCCCTGCCTAGAAATTGACTGGCCATTTCTACCTGGCCTGCCTCTATAAGTTCCCGAACATGAGAACTGCTCACGGTGTGCCCATTGAGCTTGAAGGGCTCCACAACATGAACCCTAAATCCAAATTCTTCCCCCATTTTTTTTAGGTAAGGGATCGTTCCTTCCCTTCCACGGCCAAATGCGTAGTCGAATCCAACGACAATTTCCTTCACCCCAATTTTTTCAAATAGAATATTTTTGGAAAAATCACGGGGTCGCTGGTCTGCGAATTGGCGGGTAAAATCTGCGCAAATGACAAGGCTGACTCCAAAGGATTCAATCAACTCCATCTTTTTTTTGAAATGGGTCAGTAAGGGAGGGACTTTTTCTGGAGCAATGATCTTTAACGGATGCGGCTCGAAGGTGAACGCGATTGGCGTACCTTCATTTGCTGTAGCCAATTCCGCGGTTTTGCGGAACAGAGTCTGATGGCCTACATGCACCCCGTCAAAATTGCCTATCGCCATTACAGGATAAGCAATCGGGCCGGTTATATTTTTTGTTCCTCGAATAATTCTCATAAATCTGCCCTTATACTACCTCAAACCTCTTATTATTCAAGGCCTATGAAAAGTTACCGGAAAACCCCTCGTATTCAAACTAATGACAATTTTTCTCATTATCTGCTAAAATAATTCCCACCAGAAAAAGAAATGGAGTGTTTGAATGTTTGATATCGGGTTTTTTGAGTTGATGATTATAATGGGTATTGCTGTTGTGGTGATTGGCCCGCAAAATCTTCCCAAACTGGCAAAAGCCATTGGTAAAGGTTGGGGAGAGTTCCAAAGCACGTTCAGTGGCCTGAAAAAAGAGGTTATGGATGAAGCGGAAGGACTCAAACAATCTGTCAATATCGACGCTCTGGAACAGGATATTAGTGCCGCAACGAAAGTTGACGTTGATATCAACCTTTCAGAAGCCGATCTGGATATCGCCGGCGACTTGAGAAAAAAAGATGACTAAGTCCGGCGAGCCGCCGGTGGCAATGTGTTTGTCATTTTGAACAAAGTGAAAAATCTCGCCTCTTGTCTTGTAAGGAACAATCCTTCGTTGTCTTCGGCTCCTCGAGGATGACGACTTCATGATTTTTTCAGCAACCCGCTAATGATAAGTTCCGTTTCCTTTCACCCTTTCATTTCCCATTTTCCCCCTGCATTATTTGTTGCCGGATTAGCCCTGCTTTATTTGGCCCATAAAAAAAATGATGAAAAATTAAAAGCCGCTGGAGCTTTTAATTTGAGCCTGGGTCTTTTTGCCGCTGTGGTTGCAGATTTCTCAGGTATGGTCTCCGTTGACATTAACCTGCTTACTGTGGCGAATGTTGAAGGGCATCAAGGCTATTCCTTCCTGTTTACGATTCTTTATGGATTCTCTGCTGGCTACGCCTACACCAACACCTTCTCCAGAACTGCATTGGGGTACTATGCGGCTGGGATTTTGGTAATGGGCCTTTGCCTGTTTTCTGGTTATCAGTTGGTTTTCATGAAGTGACCCCCCTAGCAGGGGAGGCAAGTTGAGTCCAGCGTCACGCTGGAACTCCGAAGCGATGAACCAGTTCCCCGCCGAAGTAACCTGTGGTCAGGACACAACAACCTCCTAGTGCAATAATCAGGAAATACAAAATTCTGCCCCAGGGTTTGCGGAGGTAACGAGAAACCAGCATTGCAGAAATAAACACACCAGCAGAGATAAACGCAAAGGTCAAATGACTGACCAGGAAGTCCCTGAACTTTTCCGTGTTTTCCAGGCTGATCATACCCAGGAACCCCACTAGTAGAACCGGAAACAAACACCAGAAACCAAACCGAACGTTGAATCGGCCTGCGGTTTCTACCACCTCATCCTTTCGAAGAGCTCCATAAATTTCGAACACCACCCCACTGACTAACAAGCCCATTGGAAAATGAACGATTAAGGGATGAAGTTTGGCAAAAAAAATCATCTGCGATTAATTCTTACTTGGAATTTTTACGACGACGATCTAATTCCGCCAGGATGATGCCAGCCGCAACGGATACGTTGAGGGATTGTCCTTTCCCTGGAATACGGACTCGCGTATCGCACCGTTGTTTTACCCGGCTGGAAAGGCCTTCTTGTTCATTCCCCATAACTACCACTGCGGGAAATTTAATTTTAGCGCTGAATAGAGTTTCTTTTGCATCTGCATCGGCACCCACCACAAACCAGCCTTGTTCTCTACAGTCTCTTAATGCAGAAGAAAGATCGCTACTGGTAAATACGGGAACTTCCTCCAGCCCTCCTTCTGCCATTCTCGCGGCAGAGGAAGGAATCGCTGTAGCTTTGCCATTTCCTGGAACCATCAAACCTTCGATGTCAAAAAATGCGCAGGTCCGCAATATCGCACCCTGGTTATGCGGGTTATCAATTCCGTCTAATGCAACGACCAATCCCTTATCAGGCATCTTTCCCCGGATCAATCGATGCGCAGATTGTGGTGGGAGGGGTCGAACTACCATCACTACACCCTCATGGTGAACACCTGAGGCGACCTTATTGAGGGATTCCTGATCCAACTGACGGTACGGGATTTTATTCTCTCCGCAAAAGGCCTTGACCTCTTTTAACTGGGAGGTGCGGGCCCGGCTGAAAAAAATACGCAAGAGACTTTCCGGCCTTGCCTTGAATGCACTCATGCAGGCATTCCACCCATAAAGTGTGAACTCTTCCTGTTTTTTATATTGCTTGCGCACCCGGTCAGGACGCGTTTTTACAAAACTTGTCGTTTTCTCACTCATCTGTTTCTCTCTAAATAGGGCTTGATTGTTTCAGCTATTAGCCATGACCGCCCATCATGAACGCCTCACTGTCTTCAAAGCTGGGAGTGGGAAGATATGCAATCTGATTAAAAAAGTCTTCTGCCCGTTGCATGACTTCAGAAGTGGTAAAGCATTCAAACATATTTTTTCGGAACTTTGACGCGCCGGGATAACCAAATGCCAACCAAGACGAAAACTTACGCAATAAAATAAGTGTTGATCGGGCATCATAATTTTCCTGCAATCCACTCAAATATTGATTGAGGAGCTTGAGACCAGAACGCTGAACAGACAGGCCGACACACTCTTTAAATATCCAGGGATTGCGCAAAGCTCCACGTCCGATCATCACCGCATCCACTCCCGTTTCCTGTAATCTTTGTTTTGCCTGATTGGCGTTGCGGATATCCCCATTGCCGATAATAGGCAATTTCGCCCTGCTTTTGACTTCTGCGATAAGATCCCAATCGGCTTTGCCTTCATAACCCTGAGCGCGAGTTCGCCCATGAATGGCTACCCACTCGCAACCCGATTGGTAAGCGGCTTGGACACATTCATGAATGGTAAGTTCATTTTCATTCCAACCTGTTCTCATCTTGACAGTGAGAGGCAAGCGAATCCCTTTTTTAATGGTGGTGAGAAACTTTTCCAAATAAACCGGGTCTCGCATTAAGGCCGCACCACATCCCTTTTTCACCACTTTTTTCACAGGGCAACCCATATTGATATCTATAAAATCTGCTCCTGTCTCCTCCACCACGCTCACTGCGCGAACAATGTCTTCCGGAGATTCGCCAAAAAGTTGAATTCCAACAATCGTTCCGGGGCTTTTATGAATGCGCATCATTTTTCGAGTTTTTATGGAATTGAAAAAAAGCCCTTTTGCTGACACGAGTTCCGAAATCAAGACTCCCGCCTGCATTTCATCCATCAACTGACGAAAGCACACATCGGTGATCCCCGCCATAGGAGCCAGCCAGAATGGATTTCTGGAGCGCGTGATTAATCCTCCCTGACTCATTGGGGAAAGAGAGGGCGCATCCGAAACATATTGTGGTTGCATCAAATTCATAAACGATTTTTATCCAAACCTTTTAAAAAAGGTTGAAAATGTGCAGGAGGACACACTTTAAACTCCAGGCGACGATCAAAACATTGGAAGCTCAGCTTCCAGGCATGCAATCCATACTCATAATTTCCTGAGTCCCCCTCACCGTAAACATCATCATTTAAAATTGGTAGACGGTGGTTGGACAAATGCACGCGAATCTGATTAGTTCTACCTGACAGGGGAATCACTTTCAAAACCGAATGATCATTGGTAGTGGTTAAGCATTCTACCTTAGTTACCGCAGGTTTTGGGTTCTTGATACCCTCACCCACCCCCCTTTGCGCTCCATTTACAACTCCAATAGGAGCATTAAGAGTAAAATATTTATTCTCCGGTTTTCCTTTTACCAAGGCCAGATATTCTTTTTGTACTCGATGATTTTGGAACTCTTTCATTAAGAAACCCGCCGCTTGTCGGGTACGGGCAAACACGATCAACCCGGTAGTCGTTGCATCCAACCGCTGTACAGGGCGCGGAACCTCTTCGGGAAATACTTTCTTCAAAACTTCTGTCATGCTGTTTTGAAAATACCTTCCACTAGGGTGTACAGGAATGGGTGCAGGCTTGTTAAACACCCGGATATACCTATCTTGATAAACCACATTTAAACTGCAATCTGCAGGAGGTTCTTGACGAACTCCGGCATGAGTAATAATGCTATCCCCTTCTCGAAGGATCCAACCCGGATGAGCCTTTTTACCATTTACGGTAATGTCTCCGTTTAAAATCTGTGCAATCCAGGCTTCTTTGCTCTGATAGGAAAACCGTAATGAAAAATACTGTTCTACGGAAAAATCGTGATATTCGGGTGGAACCGTGGCTTTATAAATTTGCTGGGATGCCGGAGGCCGATAAAGTGAATTCATAGAGCTCCACTCCCGTGGGAGGGGATAGAGCAAAATCCCAACAAGCCACCAAAACTAATTGCCCGCCAGAAAAAATTATCACACGCCAGCCAGAACCTCTTAGCATGGGGGGCAGGTATCAAAGACTCGTTGATTCGAGATAGCTCTTTGCAAATCCAAAAAAGCAATTGCTTATTAATCCCACGCCTAGCGGCTAGTTCCATTGCGGGTTGACAGGGGCTTTAATCAGGTATTCGTAATCTTTTCCCATAGACTTCACGGCGTTGGCCCATATGCCCTCTTCATTTTCCTGAAAAATAAAATCGCTCTGAGCCTCACAGGTCAACCAACTAAGCCGGGTCATTTCGCCCTCAAGTTGGCCTGCTCCCCAACCGGAATAACCCATATAAAACCTGATATTTTTTTCCGGATCTTCAATCCGCATCATTAGGTTATCCAGGAGTTCCCAGCTTAATCCCATGTAAACCCCATCGCAGACGGCATCCAATTCCGGCAAAGGTGTTTTTGACTGGCAAAGGTAAAACACTTGCGAGGGGGAAACGGGGCCTCCGATAAAAATTTTCCCGGATGGGGAGTCTGATACCCCCATTTCCTCAAAAACTTCTTTAGCACTGATCGGGGCAGGCCGGTTAATAACCAAGCCAAATGAACCTTGATCATCATGATTGCATAATAATACGACCGTACGAGAAAAATTTGGGTCCGGCAATACGGGATTAGCAATCAGGAAAAAACCTTTCCCATACTTTTCATTGTGCGCTGGCATAGGATTTTAAATTACAGGTTTAGAGATTGAAGCTTTTTAAAGTTGGGACCTACCTTGGCTTCCTCTTTTCCTTCCGTGGAGGAAAAATTATTGTCCAAAGCGATGCTAACCAGATCAGGAAGTTTTTTCGATTGGGAAAGGGCCAAAATGCCTTCATCCCCAATTTCGTTTTGGGCCAGGTCCAAATCCTCAATTTTTTCTAACTGGTTTTCATTGGCAAAAATAATTGCCCCTTCATCTTTAATAGCATTTCGGTATAAATTAAGAGATTTAACCTTTAATAATGTTTTGGAGTTCACCAACGCTCTGAGGCCTTCCGGCCCAATATCGTTACCTCCCAGTTCCAGCCAATTGACCTTGGAAAACAACTCAGACTCAGCCAGAAGTTTGACCCCTTCATTACCGATGCGGTTGCCTCCACAGTTAAACCGTCGTACTTTCGCAACCCGTTCATCCCGAGAAATGATCGTCATGCCATTCGGTCCAACGCAATAGCCTTTCAAGTTCAACTCTTTACCGTCTGGAGTCAGAGTTTCGGAAATTACTTTATCCATGATTTCCCGCAATTTTTCACCGGTATAACTACACGGTTCTGCGGGTTTATAAATTTCAAAATGCGTAATTGAAGGCATTAAATCCCCTTTAGCTTAAGATGCAATCGTTCTAATCATCCCCAACAATTCAAAAGGGTAAATTAGCGAAACAAACAAAAAAAACGACTAATTCGATTTCAAACAGGCTATTATAAGGTTGACAGAAAATCAATTATATTTTAAATTTCGTAACTTCACCCGTAGCCCGTATTTATTGGGATTTTTACCCTATAAAATAAATGTGCTATTTAAATTTTCTCCCTTAATTGGAGGATTTTTAGGGGTTTAGTTCTTGATTCAATAAATAATGAATCGTAGGATATTTGCGCATTTTTTTGGCCTTAAAAGACGTATTGGAGGAGATTTATGAAATTGGATTTTGATAAAATGGGCGGGCTGGTTCCAGCCATCATTCAGGATGCAGAAACAGGAAAAGTTCTGATGTTGGCTTACATGAACCCAATCGCTTGGGAAAAGACTCTGGAAACAGGAAAAGCATGGTTTTACAGTCGTTCTCGTGACAAGCAATGGATGAAAGGTGAAGAAAGTGGCAATGTGCAGATCGTCAAGGAAGTTTTTGTCGATTGTGATGACGACACCGTTCTGCTGAAAGTGGAGCAGGTTGGCAAGGCCGCCTGCCATAAAGGATACAACAGTTGTTTTTTCAGGAAAGTCAATGGTGACGTGAAAGTCATCGAAGAGAAAGTTTTCGACCCGGAAAAAGTTTATAAAAAATAACCCCCACTCGGCGTGGGGCCACCTGAGGGGTAATAACCCTATTTGGCTAGCAAAGAACTAGCTCGGCTTATTTGACTCTTTGGGTCGCCAGTACTCTCGTCAGCCAATAAAATTTATTCCCATTGAGTCCAGCGTCACGCTGGCGCCTAGTGGGCATTTTTAATTCATCTATTAAGAAAGAAGACAATCCATGAGTGGTAACGTATTGAAGTTAGGAATTCCCAAAGGAAGCCTGGAAGAGGCAACGGTCAAACTTTTTGCGCGGGCCGGTTATAACATTCGCATTAAAAGCCGATCCTATTTCCCCAGTATCGATGATGAAGAAATCGAATGCATGCTGATCCGTGCCCAGGAAATAGCGCGCTATGTGGCCGATGGAGTGTTGGATGCAGGGCTAACGGGTAAAGACTGGATTCTCGAAAATAGAGTCGATGTCGAAGAGATCGCGCCTCTGGTTTATTCAAAAGTCTCTGCCAAACCCGTACGCTGGGTACTATGCGTCCCCAACGATTCTCATATTCAATCCGTTAAAGATCTTCAGGGAAAACGAATTGCCACCGAAGTGGTGAATCTCACCACAGACTGGCTGAAAGACAAGGGCGTGACGGCCAATGTTGAGTTTTCCTGGGGAGCGACAGAAGTTAAAGCCCCCAAACTGGTAGATGCCATTGTTGAGGTCACGGAAACAGGGTCTTCTCTCAAGGCCAACAATCTTCGCATTGTGGATACCTTGATGGAGTCAACCACCCGTTTCATTATGAACAAAGAAGCCAGTCAGGATAAGTGGAAAAGGAATAAAGTTGACCGCCTTATTTTGATGCTACAGGGAGCCATGGCCGCAAACGGTAGGGTAGGACTGATGCTCAACGCGCCGAAAGATAATCTCGAAGCAATTATGAAAACATTTCCGCCCGGGAAAAAACCCACTATCTCCGAACTCAATGATAAGGGCTGGGTAGCCGTGAATGTGATCCTGGAAGAAAAGCTGGTACGAGATATTGTTCCCGACCTTAAAAACGCTGGCGCTGAAGATATCGTAGAATATCCCTTAAATAAAATCATCCACTAGCAGGCCAGTGGTTGCGAGCAAAAACTTTCATTGGCTAGCAAAATTGGTTCAGCTTAATGAGATATTGTTAGTCCTCTCCTACGGGAGTGGGCCACTGGGAAAAAGTCAAAGTGTCAGGGAGCGAACGATGGCTATTGCAAGATGAATATTTCCCCCTTCCTTAATTGATAAGCCTGATTTTTCTATGAATGATCCGAATGCAGATTCAGACTCTCCAAAGAATGAGAATTCTCAAGATTCTCAGGGGCCGGAGCTCTTTCTCTCAGAAGAGGATTCTTTAAACAGTGATACAGAAACAGAATTTGAGGAGCAGGAAGGAGAGGTTCTGCCGCCAGAAGAGAAAAAAAAATCCAGAGCGGGAGCAATCTTTATATTCATAGTCCTTTTTCTCTTCGGCTCGGGCGGGTATTTATATCTTAATAATCTCGTTCCCGCTGAATTTTTAAATCTGATCTCTCCAAAATCTACTCCACCGAAATCCTCTGCCTTGGTAGCCGAAGTATCGCCAACCCCTCTAGCTATTGAGGAAGAGCTCGTCGAGATCGCCGATACCAGAATCGTCCCTGAAAAAGATTCTGAGATACCGGTGCCTATTGCCACAACAAATCAGGATGCAGTCCATATCAGTGGGGGCCCTGCTGAGCCTGTTCCCTCAACCCGGATCTCTGGAAATAATTTTGATCTCACTCCTGATGCAGAACCAGAAGAGGAAATAGATTTGCACAAAGAGGTAGAAATTGAAGAACCCGAAATAGTTACCGAGGTAACCGAAGCACAAGAAACAACCTCAGAGTCGAATACGATTTTACCGTCTAACTATGAGGAGCCTTCCTCAACGGAATCTACAGAACCAATTGCAGCACGTGATGAAGCCGTTCAGGCATACCTCGACTTCATAGAATCTTCGATCCAGAAATTGGGTGAATTGATAAAGGATGGTTTTAATTTGGGCAGGGATTATATACAGAAATTTTGAGCTAAACTTTATATTTTTGTCCTTTATACGAACCTTAAAGGAAATTTTTTCGAGACCAGGCCAGCCTCATGGCAAAGGGACTGAAAATGCATGAGACCTTCCATCTCTTCTTGTCCGAAATCGTAACGGATTTTGTTCTTGAGATAATCCTGTAATAAAAATAAGGGGTGGCCAGTTATTTTTTCCTGAGTCTGCGCGATCCTATCCAGGTTTTGCAGTCCTTCTTGCTTGGCATCCATCAGAGTTTGAACGATTCCCTCTTTAATGCCTTCCCGAACCGCGATCACTGCGTGAACAAAAGTTTTCTCTGTCTGCTTAAACCATTCTTCGCTGAGGTCATAAATCGACGCACCTTCTTTAGAAAAGCCCAAAGCCTGGTCACCTATAATCAACGCGGCATCGTGCTGGGAGAGCATCTTTTCCGCATCAGGTTCTAGTCGAGAAAGTTTGAGTCCTGCCGGAAACACTTTTGAGTAAAGGATGTGAAGCAGCGCAACAGAAGTCCTTGAGCGGTTGTCCAGTGCCAGGGAATGGATAGTGTTAAGTGGGACCTTGGAAACCAGTAAAACAGTCCCTACCTTGCCTCGGGAGGAAATAGAGACATTGGGCAGTAATCGTAAGTGGTCAGCCTGTTTTAGATATTCAATGGCGGGAATCATAGCCATATCCAGCTTTCCGTCAGATAATTGTTCCGCCAACTGTGCTGGAGAACCCGTCTTGATTTCTAATCCCGCCTCTGAAGCCCGCTTCATCAATGGACCCAAAAGTGGTTGTGAATTTATAAAATCGTGAATTCCCAGTAGCAAGAAAGAGTTTCCTTCTAAAAAGAAAAAGGGATGGGGGCTAACCCCCATCCCTTTAATAGAATCTTGTTTTGATTACAATAATAATGGCGCCATCACCAGAGAAACGATAGACATCAGCTTGATCAAAATATTCATCGCTGGTCCAGAAGTATCTTTCAATGGATCTCCAACTGTATCACCAACTACTGTAGCGTGGTGAGCAGGGGAACCTTTACCGCCCAATGCTCCTGCTTCCACATATTTTTTTGCATTGTCCCAGGCACCACCACCGTTAGACATAAACAGTGCCAGCAAAACACCGGTAAGTGTCGCACCCATCAGCATTCCACCCAACGCCTCTGCACCTAGAGAAAAACCAACAATGATTGGAGCAAGAAAAGCCACCACACCCGGTCCTACCATTTCTCTCAAAGCCGCTTGAGTACTGATATCAATACAACGTGCGCTATCAGGTTTTCCGGTACCTTCCATCAACCCTGGAATCTCGCGGAATTGACGGCGGATTTCTTCAACCATGACCATGGCCGCATCGCCCACTGAATTCATGGTTAGAGCAGCTACGTAGAAGGGAATCACCCCACCTATAAAAACTCCGATGATAACCTTCGTTTGGGTAACATCAATAGAATCGATGTTGGCCGCCTGAGTGAAGGCCGCAAACAATGCTAACGCAGTTAAAGCCGCAGAACCAATGGCAAAACCTTTACCAATCGCCGCAGTGGTGTTACCCACCTGATCCAGACCATCGGTGATTTTACGGGTCTCTTCTCCAAGTCCTGCCATTTCAGAGATTCCACCAGCATTATCTGCAATGGGTCCGTAGGCATCCACAGACATGGTGATTCCCACTGTCGCCAGCATACCTACTGCTGCAAGAGCTACTCCGTAAAGGCCGGCGAAATCGGCACTCACAAAAATCGTCAACGCTATGATCAAGACAGGTATAACACAACTTTCCATGGCAACAGCCAAACCCGTAATCATCACGGTTGCAACACCTGTCTTACTGGCCTCTGCTATTTTAACAACAGGCGAGCCAGCCGTATAATATTCCGTAATCAGTCCGATACCAATGCCTGCCAGACAACCAAACAGCAGAGCGATAAAAACTCCTGAAGGCAAGCCCATAACTTTAATTAAGAAAAAAGAGACAAACAACATGGCTCCCGCACTGATAAAAGTAACATTGCGGAGAGCGGCGGAAGGATCCATATTTCCTAAAGAGGCCATAGCCCGAATGCCCAATACAGAGGCCACCAGGCCTACCATCGCCACCAGAAGCGGCAGAGCCATGTATTCGAAGCTCAAAGTGGCCATACTTGCGCCAAGAGCAATCGTCGCAATCATGGAACCACAATAAGACTCAAATATATCCGCGCCCAGACCCGCTGTATCGCCGACGCAATCTCCAACATTATCGGCAATGACTCCTGGGTTCCTTGGGTCATCTTCGGGAATTCCAGCTTCTACTTTACCCACCAGATCAGAACCTACATCTGCGGTTTTAGTATAGATACCGCCACCGACACGTGCGAACAATGCAATGGAACTGGCACCCATGGCGAATCCACTGATGACACCGATGGAATCTCCTCGACCAAACAGAGCAAATAATCCCCCAACACCAATCAGACCCAAACTCGCTACACAAAGGCCCATAACTGCACCGCCATTGAAGGCAATGTTAAGAGCTTTCGCCTGGCCCCCATCTGAAGCGGCCTGAGACGTTCTAACGCCAGAGGTCGTAGCTGCATTCATGCCGAAAAATCCGGCTAGCATGGAACACCCGGCTCCTACTGCATAGGAAACTGCAGTCCAGAAACCCATCCACAAGCCATTTTGCATGGAAATCAAAATCAACAACAGAATAAATACTCCGCCGACAAAATAGCCAAGCATTTTATATTCTCTGGAAAGAAAAACCATTGCTCCTTCATGGATGGCATCGGCAATTTCGGTCATTTTTTCATTACCTGCCGGTTCATCATCAACGCTTTCAAAAAGTTTCCAGGCTATGATGAGTCCGAACAACCCAAATAAAACCGCCAGATAAACAAAATTCTGCGACACATCTAAAGCGGCCATCACCAGGTATAAAACCATGGCAAAGCCGATGAAGAGCATTTCTCCTTTATGTTCCGATAACATTCTTTTCAATCCTCCGTTGATTTTTCTTTATTGAGTTCTTTGAGCGCCGCTTCCACCGTTTGCACCGCTTGTTCCATAGCCTCGTTTAACAGACCCGAATCTTCTTTATCAAATGGGGACAATACATAATCAACAATGTCATCTTTATCTTCGGGCCTACCGATTCCTACTCGAACTCGCGCAAATTCCCTGGTTCGTATAGATTGAATCGTTGATCGAATTCCTCGTTGCCCGCCATCGCCCCCTTTGAGCTTTTTTTTAATCTTGCCAAGGGGAAGGTCGATGTCGTCATGAATCACCAGCATTCGCTCTGGTGAAAGACTAAAAGCGGAAAGTAGCGACTTGGCCGCTTTTCCGCTTTCATTCATATAAGTCATCGGCTTCGCTATAACAACCTCGAGCCCTTCAACTTCCCCTTTGCCATACAAAGAGGAGTATTTGTGGCGGTCCAGCCGAATGTTGTATTTTTCGGCCAGGTTATCTGCCACCCAAAAACCCGCATTGTGCCGTGTCAGTTCATAGCGTGGCCCGGGATTGCCCAGACCCAAAATCAAAAACACCTTTTATTTTAACCGTCTTCTTTCTTCGCGGCAGCATCTGCCGGTGCTGCGGCGGCGGCTTCAGCCTCTTCGCCTAATTCACCTTCTTCGCCTTCAGGTTTTTCTTCTTTTACTTTTTCTTCGTGAACAGTAACAACCGCTTCACCTAGGGGGTTGATGATATCCACATTTTCTCCAACTACAAGATCAGAGACATGAATTACCTGGTTGAGCTGCAGCTCACCCATAGGAACTTCAATTTTTTCAGGGATATTCTTGGGAATGCTCTCTACTTCCAATTGCCGCATGATGTGATTGACAATCCCACCCATTTTTTCGCCTGGGGCCACTCCTACCAGAATAACAGGAACCTTGACCCTGATTTTTTTGGTGATATCAACTTCCAGGAAATCAGCGTGTAACCAAGCCGCCTTTATCGGATGAGCTTGGTATTCTTTCAACACCACACTCCGGCTAGCATCTCCATCGATATTGAGTTCGATCAAAGCATTACGACCATTTTCCAGGAGGAGTTTTTTTAATTCCTTGGGGTTAACAGTCAGATTGATGTTGTCTTTTAAGCCATACATCACTGCAGGCATGGTTTCATCGTTTCTAATTTTTCGTATCGCAGACTTTCCGGTTACTTCTCTTAATTTTCCCGCTAGAGCAGACATTCTAAACTCCAATTCATGTGATAAATGCTATGAGCGCTCCATAACGCACAAGCCTGATTTTTTATTCCTTGGTTGAGTCGAATAACGAGCTGACCGAGGTTTCTTCGTGAATCCTTAAAATAGCTTCTCCAAGCAATGAAGCGATCGAAAGCACTTTAATCTTCGGGATTTTAGCCAACCCTTCTCCCAAAGGAATGCTGTTGGTCGTCACCACCGATTTAAGCGGAGAGTTGCTGATCCGCTCTCCCGCAGGACCTGAAAGAACTGCGTGGGAACAACAGGCATGAACCTCTTTAGCCCCCGCCCCCAACAATGCATCGGTCGCCTCCATGAGGGTTCCCGCAGTGTCAATCATATCGTCCACAATAAACGCCACCTTGCCCTTTACGTCACCAATGATGTTCATAGCTTTGGCTTCGTTAGGAATATCCCGGCGCTTATCAATGATAGCCAGAGAGGTGTTCAACCTTTTAGCATACGCCCTGGCTCGCTCCACCCCTCCCGCATCGGGAGAAATAACAATCAAATTCGGTAGATTAAGCTTACGGATGTAATCAATCAAAACATTCATGGCAAACAGATGATCCACCGGAATATTGAAAAATCCCTGTATCTGTCCCGCATGAAGATCGACCGTCAATACTCGATCTGTTCCTGCTGTTTCAAGTATATCGGCCACCAATTTGGAAGTGATCGGCACCCTCGGCTCGCATTTTCGGTCCTGACGTGCGTAACCATAGTAAGGGATTACTGCCGTAATCCTTCTTGCTGATGATCGGCGCAAGGCATCAATCATTATCAGCAATTCCATCAAATTGGTATTGCCAGGAAAACAAGTTGGCTGAATAACAAAAACGTCTCCGCCGCGAACATTCTCTTCAATCCGGACATAAATCTCCTTATCGGAGAAGTCGCGGATCACCGTTTCGCCCAATGGAATATCGAGGTATTTACAAATATCCTCTGCCAGAGACGGATTTGCCCGACCTGAAAAAACTAGCATCCGACCATTATCTCTGGAAAACATTTTCTAAAAAATCCCTTGTAAAAAATCTGGCTGGGGCGGGAGGACTCGAACCTCCGAATGCAGGAATCAAAATCCTGTGTCTTAGCCACTTGACGACGCCCCAAAGTATATTGATTCAATCGGCATCTACTAACCGAATCCCCATGCTTAATCCCTTGCCTCAACTCACATTGAGGATAAACCAGCATTTCCGGAAAAGCTCAGGGAAGTATGTTTGGACTAGACAGAGTATCCACCGAGCCACACAAACTAGCGCGGCTTTTCAACCCAGGTATTAAAAATCGACCCGTGTTTAACCCAACAGGCAACATAAAAAAAGACCTTGCCCAAATATATGGTTTCTCTCCCAGGTTATTACTCGAAACCTGGAACAACCGCATCCCAAAATGCGGAGAACCTTATGGCAACAAGGCCGCTAACATTTCATCAGGATATAATTCAGATAAACTGATAATACTTTCAGCTAAAAAAAGCTTAAATTTTTCTTCCTCCAGCCGTGCATAGGCTTTTTTTGCTGTTTCGAGATTGTCAAAAATTCCAAATACAGTGGAACCGCTTCCTGACAGGAGCGCTCCTTTTGCTCCTAGAGCAAGCATCTCCTTTTTTATCCCAAAAACCTCTGGATACTCTTGAAATACAACAGCTTCTAGATCATTATTCCAAGACGCCCCCAATTGGGCATACTCCGACTGCAAGAGAAAATTTTTCAAAATGCTAATATTATTTTGCTGTTTTGTCAACTTCAATTTTAGATTTCCATATACCCAAGCTGTGGATAGAGGAAACCCAGGGTAAACCATTAAAACATAAAACTTAATTGAATTTTTGACTGGCTCAAGAATTTCCCCCCTACTCCTGCCTATCGCACAGGGAGAAAAAAGGAAAAAAGGCACATCCGAACCCAGTTCAGAAGCCAGCAAAATCAGATCTTTTCGTTTTAAATTCAGGTTCCATAAAAAGTTGAGACCCAACAAAACTCCAGCAGCGTTGCCGCTACCCCCACCCAACCCAGCCCCATGTGGGATATTTTTAGTTAAGTTGATTCTTGCCCCCTTGCACCGACCAGGATAACGAATTTGTAATAAATGGGCGGCTTTAATGACTAGGTTTTCATCATCTGTTGGAATTTCGGGTTGATTACAGGTCAGATCCAACCCGCGCGAAAGGCACTCCAATTTGATTTCGTCACACCAATTGACCATTTGAAAAAGGGTTTCGAGTTCATGAAAGCCGTCTTCACGCTTTCCCAGAATATTTAACCCCAGGTTTACTTTTGCTGGAGTTTTAAAAGTAATGGCTTTCATTAGTTCTTCAAGGAGGAAACGGGTTCGAGGAATTGGTATGTATCTGCAGATAGCCCCTGATTGATAACAGGGTTTTTATATTTTACCCGAATGATTTCCCGCTTCTCAGGAAATGACAATGTTATTAAATGAGGGAAATCGTATTCACCAACTTTAGCGTAATTCTCCCATTTAACTGAATAAACCGATCGCTGTCCTATTTTCCGGGTCATCTCAAGAGGGAGCAGAGTCATAGCCGAAAACAAAATATCCACACTTCCGCCCCGCTGCATATCAGTTAATCGCAAGATGTATTGTGTTCGTCCGGAATTCAAGCGTGAATCCAAAACTTTAAGAAACTTAAGCCTGGGTATATAGCCGATAAAAATTGGAAGGTGCTCACGAAAGTTCAATCGTGTTCCCATCATTTTTTCCATCATGGATTCCATTTCCGGCCCCGAATAATACCTGTCTTTTGTCGGATCGAAAAATACCGTCCTGCCCTGATGGTGAGTAAAAACTCCGAGGGCTTGCCCAAATAAGCCAAAGGTGTCTACCCGTATAGACTGGTTATTCTGAATTGCCAAAGTTTGACGGAATGTTTGCTTCAGGTTTTGGCCGAGAAAGGTTGTGCTGGTAAAAGATTTGAGGTTTTTAATTTTTTCGGCTCGATCTTTTTGCCTTTTTAAAACGTAGCCGGTAGTTATGGAATCTTTTAAGAAATGTGGAGCAACGGGTTCAACGCGAGGTTGACATCCGCAAGCCACAAAGACAAAAATAAAAACGAAAAACCTGAATGGTAGAGAGTGGTTTGCCACGCTTGAAAAAAGGTAGGAGCTCAACGGGATTTCTTAATAGCTCTGCTGCAAAAGGTTTCGTGCTTTATCAATCTTATTCTTAAGCGTTTCGGGGTCGGGTGCTTCTCCTCCTAAATCGCCTTTTTGATTCACGGTGAGAAACAAGCTGTTTTTCCAAGCCCCGCTAGCCTCATCGTAATTTTTCAGGGAGAATAAAATATCTCCAAGATGGTCATAAAGAACCGGATCTGGTTCCGTGTAAATCAGGGCTTTTTGAATTTGCGTTAATGCTTTTTCGGATTCGCCTTTTTTGAAGTATATCCATCCCAAGCTATCCAGAAAATAGCCATTGCGAGGTTGGGTAGTCAGGGCTTTTTTCAAGTGCTCAAGAGCCTGGTCAAGATCACGCCCTTCCAGAGCATACATATATCCCAAAAAATTATGTGCATTGGAGTGCAAAGGATTTAATTCAATCGCCTGCCTCATTTTTTCCATGGCCCCTTTGTAGTCTCCTTGCTTCTCCATCAAGGCGCCCAATTCAAAATAATAGGAGTCTTTTTTGGAGTCCAGAGCCAAGGCCTTATTCATGTTTTCAATCGCCCTGTCATTTTCATTTTGGGCCATATACGCCAGCGCCAGAGAGTGAAAAAGCTGGTCGTTATTCGGTTCAATTTCAACGGCTTTATTGAGCAAATCTACAGCTTTTTGAGTATTTTTCATCAAACTATAGAGCCGGGCCGTATAAAGGAGAATGTCCAAGGATTCAGGTTCCAACTTCCGGAGTTTTTCAAACTCCTCAACAGCTTTGTCCAGACGGCCGTGGACTTCATAAATCCGGGCCATGAGGACATGCGGATCCTTGTAATCGCGCTCGACCAAGACGAGCTGAAATTCCTCTAACGCTCGCATGTATAAAGTTTGCTCAAAATATATCGTTGCAATGCGCATATGGATATTGGGTTGCTTTTCCAATTCAGAGGGAATGCCTCCAGCGCTCCCAGCTCCATCCGGGCTCAATGAACCCGAAGCATGAAGCTTTGAAACTCGATTCTTAATGCTGAGGTTGCCAGGTTTCAGCTTTAACAATAGACCATACTCTTTCAACGCCTCAATCGTTTTGCCTTGACGCTCTAGCACCCATGCCAAATGGTGTCGGGCCTGGAGTAAATTAGGTTTTAGGGAAATAGCTTTTTCAAGACTTTTCTCGGCCTCCTGCAACTGGTTTGCGCGCAAAAAGGCTCGGCCCAAATAAAACTGCACAAGAGGATTATTAGGCTCTATGCTCGCTCCTTTTTTATATTCTTCCAAAGCCTGATCGTATTTCCCCGTCCCCTCCAACAAAGAACCTTTTAATAAGGGTGCCCGGGCATTTCCTGAGTGAATCTGGCTGGCACGATCATAATGCCTGATGGCCTCTTCCACTTTGCCCTGGCTGGATAAAATATCCCCCAGAATTATTTCAATCTCTTCGTTTTCAGGGAAACGAGCGATGGCATTTTGGCCTACACGAACAGCCTCATCTAATTGACCCGTGCGGAGTAATAAGCGTATCCATTTTTCATGGAATCTTTCTGCTTCTGGGTCATGCTGAACCACTTCCTTATAATGCAAAGCGGCCTGCTCCATTTGATATTGCTTTTCTGCCTGAAGAGCCATCAGGTAATGGTAATAAGATCGAGGATCGCGCGCATCTGGTTGCTGGGAAAATTTCTTGCTATCTTCAAACGAACGAACTGCATAAGACGAAGACAAGTCAATGTTGGTTGAATCCGGGGTTCCGATTGGCGTCGCACAATTAGCCAGGAACAAAAGGCAAAACATTAATAAGCTTGCAGAGGTTCTCCGCTGGATAAGCCCGCTAATGAGATTTAATTCGCAAGTAGTGTCTTTCATCTTCTAAATTGTCCTAGCACATGGATGGGTTTTCTTAAGAGCGTATCAGGCAACTGTCTTAAACACAATACCGTTTAACAGGGCTTCTCCTGCCCTGCTGTTAATTTCCTGCAGGATTTTCTTTTTTAAAGAATCTAAAACAGGTACCCACTCTTTCCCCTTCACTCTTACATAGAGTATTTTTCGAGTCATATTATCAATGGAGGAAATTCCAGCAATTTCTTTACCCACCACCAGATTCCAATGATAGGTCAACCATTCCATTTGGTTTCCGTTAGATAATATCTCATCGGGAAGGGACTGAAAAAGAACCGACCTGATTTCTGACCAGTTCCTGCTAGAATTTTGTTTTAATTTTCTATCCATAAAAATTGAGATGTGGAATAACGGTGAAATGGATTGACCCTCTTTAGTATTTTAGCTATCTTAGCGGCCAAGTTAAAGCTAATTCTCTGCCAGCCAAACGGCCTATAACTATGAGGCGGTGATGCCCCTTCAGGGCATGAAGTTCGGGGATACCACGCGCACGCGACCACCAAAAACGGGGGCACGCCTAAGAAACCCTTAATGGGCTGATAATAGGCCGACCATGAGCACACATAAAGACACCTTATCTTCCCCGGACCCACGGCTTGCGCAATTGGAGCAACGGGTCAATCAATTAGAGACCTGCTACAAAATCACTTCCCTTATCAATTCTGAGCTTAATCTCGCTAATCTGCTCGACACGATCATGAACGTAGCGAAAAAGGTAATGAATGCTGATGCTTGCAGTCTATTGCTGGTTGATGAGGAAACAAATGAGTTGGTATTCCAGATCGCTCTGAGCGAGGTGGGTGAAAAAATTAAAACGATGACCCGGCTGAAAATAGGGGAAGGCATTGCCGGCACGGTTGCTAAAACAGGCGAGCCCGTCATTATTAAAGATGCCTATCAACACCCTAAGTTCAATCAGGATTTTGATAAAAAAACCGGCTTCCAAACGGGCTCTATTTTATGTTCGCCACTTAAGGCGAAAGGTAAAATTATTGGAGTCTGCCAGGTCATACATGAGAAAACCAAGAGCAAGGTGTTCCAGTCCAGTGACCAGGAACTTTTTCTCCTTCTTTGTGACAGCGCTGCTCTGGCCATCCATAATGCGCGTATGCATCTGGTACTGATGGAAAATCAGCGGATGGAAAAAGACATGGAGTTTGCCCAATCGGTTCAGGAAAGCTTCCTGCCGACCTCCACCCCACAGCATGCTCAATTTATTTTTGCCGCTCAAACCCACGCGGCTCAAGTTGTTGGGGGCGATTATTATGATTTCATTCCTTTTGAAAACGAACTACTGGGCATAGTTTTGGGTGATGTTTCCGGCAAAGGGGTACCTGCCGCTTTGCAAATGGCCCGGTTGATGAGTGATTTCCGCTATATTTCCCAAGTTGACTCAGAACCTCAAAAGGTGCTGACCCAAGTCAACAATACGCTCTGCGAAAGATCCTATAGGGGCATGTTCACCACCGCCGTGTTCTGCCTGCTGGATTTGAAAAGCAGAAAACTAATTGTCGCCAACGGCGGCCACCTTTCTCTGCTTTTGAAAAGAAAAAACTCTACTATTGAAGAAATAGGCTCTGCCAGCGGAAGCCCTTTGGGCATTCTTCCTAATATGCAATACAGCCAGGAGGAGCACTTTCTTGAAAGCGGAGACCAGATTCTTGTTTTCACCGATGGAGTGACCGAGCCAAAAAATAAAAAAGATGAAGAGTTCGGATTAGACCGATTGAAAAACATGTTTGAGAAACACGAAGGTTCTCCGGAAGAGTTTCTAGAAAATCTGGAAAACTCCATCAAACAATTTATAGGCGATGCCCCCCAATTTGACGACCTTACTTCTCTTACTTTTAAAATTCTATAATCCAGATAGGATGGCCCTACATTCAGCGAGTGACTTGACCCATTCCAGACACATGAATATAATCCGTTATGGGGTGGAAAACTTTAACTTTTGAACCATTGGAAAATTATGACAGCGATTGTGAAAGAAAAATTGAATTCATTGATCCAGAGTGAGTGGGATTATCTCGAATCCAAAAAAGGCGAATGGAGTCTGCTGGAAGGGGAACAGGATATGGAAGTGCTGGAACATGTTCTGCGCTGTATCCTGCATCTGGATATTACCCAGAAAAAGCCTCAGGATTTCAAGGAGTGCGTCAAGGTACAAAACCCGGATGGCGGCTGGTCTAAAGAATCCCACGCAGAAAAAACCTCGATGTGGATCACCACTTTTGTTGGACTCAAGCTTTGCCGGGGCAACATGATTCTCAAGGATCCGGAAATTCAGGCCACCGTAGATAAAACTCTGGAATATGTCCTGTCCATGCAGGAAGAAGACGGGCATTGGTCCGACCCGGAGTGGTCCCACCTGGATACAACCTGTTCGGTTACCTATTTTTTGACCATATATCAGGTTACTCAGGATAAAACAGGTGACGATCGAATCAATAAGGCTCGTGTCAGAGGCTTCGAGTTTATTAAAGGGTGGCAACAGGATTCAGGACTCTGGAAAGATGATACATTTCACCCGGCAGGCATCGAAACCACGGCTCATTTGATGCAGTACACTCTGGTTCCAGCCTACTTCATGGATAAAATTGAGTATGCCGGAAAAATGTGTCTGGAGGCGGCCAACTCGTTAGTCGCTGAGCAAGCTGAAAATGGCAGTTGGGACAATGAAAATACTGACCATACTATGGATGCCTGCCGAAACCTGATGCTGGTTTCGGACACTTTTAAGAATAAAGAAAAATATGCTCCCATTATTGAAAATGGGGTGCGTTGGCTGATTGATATTAAAAATGAGCAAGGCTGGGGCGATTTTCCGCAGGAACCCAGTAACGTGGAGCGCACCGCAGATGGATTGGATACCCTGCTCAAATATCGACGTTACTGCACCGATCAACCTATGTCACATTTCTGGGCTTTTTCTAAATAACCCCCTCAGTATTCGTCATCGCGAGCGACTGAACAGGGCATGGCGATCCAGACTTCTGGGTTTACCCCTCTGTCTGGGGCACGAAGGGAAATGAATGGGCGCCACGGCTTAATCGCTGTTGGCTCCTCGCAATGAAGGGTTATGCAAATGTCTCCCTGTCACGGGGTTTGACGCTGGAAGTTTTTTTATGGAAGCAATCATATTATTGGCCGGATACGGTTCGCGCTTGGAGAGGCAGGACTTGCCACACAAGGCACTTCTTCCCTTTGGCGAGGAGACACTCCTCTCCCGCCATTTGAAATGCCTGCAGGCTTTAAGCGCCCGTAGAATTCACCTTATCCTCGGCCACAATGCCCCTACGTTGAAAACGTATGTTGAGGACCTCAACCTGGGCCTGCCATTGCACTTCATCGATAACCCCGTCTACCGCACTACTGGCAATACCTTGTCGATGGTAATGGGACTCAAATATTGTCAGGATGAAACTTTGATCCTTGATGGCGATGTTTTGTACCCACCCCAGGCTTTGCTTGATTATGTACAAAAAGCACCGCGCTCTTCCTTCGCGTTAATACCCGCCGACATCGATAACGCAGAATGCGCAAAGGTGTTATTGAATCCTTCAGGGAGCATCCACGCTTTTATTACCAAACGAGAACTGACTGCTGAGGAAAAATCTGATTTCGGTTTTGGGGGCGAGGCAATCGGATTTTTTATTCTCCGCCAGGAAGATGTCCCCCGTTTTGTTACTCTTTATGAAAACAATGAGTCGACCTACCGACCGGTTCTCTGGGAAATTCCATTTACGGAGTTTGCCCGGAATACCCCCCTGCACCCCTGGAATGTTTCACAGGAAGGCTGCTTTGAAATAGATACTCAGGAAGACTACTCCACCGCCTTAAACCACTTCCAGTCACACCTCGATCAATATCAGCTATAAATCATAAATTTGCAAAAAATTAGTATGAAAATTAATACTATTATATTATTTTGTTCAAAAAATTCCAATTTTTAAAAGTTTCTCTAACCTGAGTATTTATTTTTCATACATTTTTTAATCAAAAACTCCCTTTAAAATCCATAAGTTAAAAAATTCTCTCCTGCGAGGTCCTGCAACTCTTTCCTCAATTGGTATCCTTTTTGCTCTTTAAAGATGGTTTCCCAAATAAAGAAACCGACTTTAAATCCTTCGGACTTAAAGAACGTATAAGAAACGTAAAATTTTTAAGGATTAAATTGGGTGAATGCTATGCAAGGTATGAATGAAACCATTGAGTTTTTTGCAGACAAGGTATTTTTTATTTCCTTTGGCCAAATTGTTTTTATGTTTCTCGCCTGCTTTCTTTGCCTGCTCTATGGAAAATATAAAACGGGCCTACTGGTATCCTATTTCTTCATTTTTTACTGGGGCTTTGTTTCAAATCGTTTGTATTGGATGGAATTATTTGGTGATTCGGGGATAGGGCTGATGATGTATTTTTTCAGCGCAACATCTGTGGCCCTGATGGGAGTCATCAGCTTTTTCCAGCAAGATCACTAGCCAGCGTGATACCCCATTCGGGGCATGAAGGCAAATGATAAATATAACTCGCTGGACCCAATGAGCAATATCTTTTTCTGGTGGGTAAAGAGTGGTCTCGGCTGAAAGAGAAATTGCGCTCAGCTTCTGTTAACTAAAAAGCGCGGCTCACCCTCTAGCGAGGGCCGCAAATGGCAATAACTATTCAGGCAAACAAAGAGTCATCTTGCCTGAAAAAAACTACTGCCTAATTACCTCCCCTGTTAAGGGGCGAGGAGCGTTGTGCGTAATGGCTATGCCTGCGTTCACGAGTCGCCAAGTTTTTTTCATTACAGGAAATAGCAATTCAGTTCGTCTTGAGCGACAAAGCAATTTTAATCAACTGGCTGGTTAATTCCTGAATACGTTTTTCGATTTCAGGGTCGGTTAAATTTTCTCCTTCAAACGATTCGCCGGTGGCATAAACGAAACGGGGCAGGACGATACATCGAAAGTCCAGCATCAGACTGTTGGCCAGGCTCATGATGGACATATAACTGCTATGTCCTCCAGCAGCGCAAAGAAATCCCACTACTTTATCTTCCCAACTTTTTCCAGTAAGCTCGATCAAATTTTTTGCGGCGGCATTGGCATCGTAATTATAAATGGGGACGGAGAGCAATATCCCATCTGCTTTTTGGACTCGTTCTGCGGCAGAGATGACCTCCGGTTGTGCGTAAACCGAATCACCATCACAGAAAGGCAACGGGTTTTCCCGTAGATTCATAAAATCAACGTCTGCATCTACCGCCAGGAGTAATTTTTCAGCCTGCCGGCCCAATACAAGGCTACGGCTTTCAGGGTTAAGACTACAAGCCACAATCAAATAAGACATTTTTCCTCAATATTATTGGTTAAAACAAGCATTGAGCCTGTAAATTTTCAGGGAGCTGAAACAAGTTTAATTCCGATGATACTGCCGACCAATAGAAAAAGAAAAAACAATCGCCAGAAAGTCGCGGGATCATTGAAAAAAAATATCCCCACCAAAGCAGTTCCAAAGGCTCCGATACCTGTCCAGACCGCATAAGCGGTGCCCAGGGAAATGGTTCTCATTGCCATACTTAAAAGTGCAAAGCTTATAATGGAAAAAAATAAAAACCCCAGGGTTGGCATCAATCGACTAAAATTATCCGAATACTTAAGACATGTGGTGAACCCGACTTCAAAAATTCCTGCCGATATTAAATAAAGCCAACTCATAGGGCTCCCCTTTAAAGATGAGAAATTGTGCAATATTGTACATAATGCTGGGCTTCATGGAAAAAAGTTTTAAAACCTTTCCCGGTTTTTAATCCATCTAACCATTGGCTGATTAAATTAGCTTCTGGTTAAAACCAAAGTTTTTAAAAGAGGAGGAAATCCTTGCCTTTAACTTCTTTCAAAGCAGTTTTTTTTGATGTCGGGGGAACCTTGATCCACGTTCACCCTTCAGTCGGAGATGTCTATGCCAGACATGCACGGCCCTTTGGCTATTCAGGTTCCATTCAAGATTTAAACGAAGGGTTCCGCCTGCAATGGAAAAAAATGGGGGGCATTGAATCCTTGGGCAATCAGAGCGGGGCTGAAGCGGAAAGAGAATTCTGGCACAAACTGGTTTATGAGGTGTTTCTGCCAATGGGGGGACTCGACCGATTCGAAGAATACTTCGATCTCATTTTTGAAGCATTTCGAGATGAAGCTAACTGGCGTATCTATGAAGATGTGATCGAATCGGGGATTCTTGAGACCTTAAAAAAAAGAGGCGTGGTAATGGGTGTAATCTCTAATTGGGATTCGCGATTGATCTCTACGTTAGAAAATATTGGTCTTGGGCGCTATTTTGATTTCATTCTTCCCTCTGCCGTGGTGGGTTCGGCAAAGCCCGATAAAAAAATATTTGAGGAAGCGTTAAGATTGAGCGGAGTCGCACCTCATGAAGCCTGCCATATTGGCGATGAAATTCGAACCGATGTGGAGGGAGCCCAAAGCGTTGGTATTCATCCTATCCTATTGGATCGGAATAACCGTTTTGACAGCACAGAAACCAGAAAAATTACTACATTTCTAGAGTTAGTTGAAAAACCCGGCTGACCACTCAATTTTATATCTGAGGTTTTACTGGAAGGGACGGTTTAGGCCTTATAACCTTTTACATCATCCAACGTGGCATTTTTAAAACTGGCACCTTTGGTATCCGCGGAGGTCATATTCGCTTTAGAGAGATCAGCTCCATGAAAGGAAACGGCTTGCAGATCAGCTTCCCGCAAATCGCAACCGACCAGAGAGGCAAAGCTCATGCTGGCTTTTTTACATTTTACTCGGGGCATTTTTGCAGCATCCATTTTGGCTCGGCTGAACGAAGCATTCTCTAAAATACAATAACTCATATCAGCTTCTTTTAAATTGGCCTCACTAAAATCGGCATTTCTCATGTCTGATTTTCGGAAATTACATTTGGCTAAAAATGCCTTGCTGAATTTTGCTTTCTTTAGAGAGCAATTGCTGAAATTTGTGGCGGCGATGGTCCTCTCGCTGAAATCAAAACCCGAAAGGTCCAAACCTGAAAAATCCATATTAGTCATATGAGGTTGTTTTTCATCCTCAAGCATCGCTTTAATTTTTGCCACTGTTGTATTTGCCATTGCTTTCCTTTAATCGATTAATTCCAAAGTCTTTTAAATATAACTTGTTGTTTCGATCTTAACAAGAAATAATTTATTTGGCAAAATTTCAAGTTTCTTTGGCTAATCCACCTGTTCTAGAGTCCGCTTTTGTTTTCGACTTTCTCGAAGTTCCAGGCCCAATAAAATATAAAAGGGAAGGTATTCGACCCAGGGAATCCAGTGGCTAAATGCCTGTAATTCCTGATAATCAAAATAGAAATCCAGGTAATAAAACCCTATCAGTCCGGTTAAGACCATCCACGACCTTTGAGGAAAGACACATAAAAATGGAACAACCCAACAGAGATACCATGAATTTTGTACCGGACTCAGCAGGAAGACCAATGCCATGAGCCAGAAAAGTCCGCGAACAAACTCTACAGGCCGATGCAAAAGAGAGGTTCCCTTAAGCAACAACCAGGATAATACTCCAGCTAAAATAATGACTACAGTAACCTTACTAAGAAAAATCGGCAAAGGATTAGACAATACCATTTCAGTGGCAAGCCCGCCCGAAACACTTTTGAAGATGAAAACCAGAATAGCAAATATGCTGTCATTGCTTTGCCAATACATGGTGAAGGCTTTTAGCCCATCGAACATCTGCAACCCGATTCCCATAAATGGCAAGTAACCCAAAAGGACCACCCCCACGAATAAAACACTATTCCTCAAGACACTGGACCAGGCGCTTTTTCCTTCCTCAATGGTTTTTTCATAATAGGCCTGAAGAAATAATGGGAGCAATATTATTGGGTACAGCTTTCCCAGAAAGCTAAAGGCCAGAAATAAGGTTGCCAGAGTGTGGCGGTGTCTAAGCAAAAAATAAATGGAGCCGCAGAGCAAAGATATTCCGATGATATCCAGATGGGTCGAGTTGAATGTTTCCTTTATTATCAGCGGACTCCAGAAATAAATCAGGCAGCCGGTTTTATCCAGTCCCAGCCGGGAAAGAATTCCAATGATGAAAACCAACGCCAGGATATCAAAAATTAAAAATCCTGCGCGCATTGCGATAATACTGTCGGGTTTTACCTGATGCACCAAGCGAAACACAAACTGAGCCATCGGCGGGTAGATAGTTGGCACATCCGGATGGTTTACCCGCTCCAAAAATTTAACAGATTGAGGAGATTCCCATTTTAGCGTATCCAAACGCTCCAACTCACGCTCGTTCCGCTCAACATAAGTTTCATAATAGCCTTCCGGGTTTTGTATTCTCAGTGCCTTGAAGTTATGCACTTCGGCAGGAGCATATTCAAAGGGATTGATTCCATTTGCGAATACCTTTCCATCCCACAAATAGCGGTAGACATCATCTTCCTGAATCTGTTGGGAGGGGAGGAGGACGGCACGAAACAAAAGGCCAAAAACTATGATCGTCCAAAAATTTCCCCGGTCATCGGGATGCTTGCGCACAAAAAACCAGGTTAAGCCATAAAGCGTACACAGCGAAAAATAAACGGCAAGATAAGTGAGGAGGGGTCTTTCAGAATACCCTTCTCCCCAGTTGAATTGGTGGGAAAGCTGGGTAAGGAATATGTAAAGAAGGAGGCTTGCAAACCCCGTAAAAAGAATCGGGAGTCGTGAGTGCATGCCAGGCTAGGGATTGCGGGCAAAAGAGCTCTGCCCCTCCAAAGTTTTCAACTTCTCAATTTCTTGTTCTGAAAGAATTTTATAAATTTCCAGAACGCTTCGATGAATATAAGGGTCGTCCTTTTTAAGGGCCAGGGCAGACCAATAGCGGGAGAGAGCTTCTCTGTACATTGACTTCTTCTTATACAAGTCTCCGAGTTTGACATAAATCTCCAGCCGGTCCCGCTCCAGAACCGAAACCCTTTCAAAAAAGTTTACTGCCTCAAGATAATCTCCCGACCGTTCATACTCTGCCCCCAGAGCTTCCAGATAGGCAGGGTTTTCTGCCTCCAGATCAATGGCTTGTTTCAAGTGCTCAATACCCTGAGTCAATTTCTCTCGCTTGAGGTGTAACCGCCCTAGTCGGTAGTGAGTGAGTGCATGTCGGTTATCAATACTCAATGCCTTCAAGTAATGCTGCTCCGCTTCGGCAAGCTTTCCTTCCTGCTCTTTATATTCCCCCAAAACACTCAGAGGATGAGCAGAGTCTGGGTTTTTATTTGCCGCAGTTTCAAGTTGCCGGAATGCCTCATCATTATTTCCCTTATTGTAATAAATCCCTGCCAAATTAATGCGGCTGAAAGAGTCCTCGGTAATCTTCAGGACATCGCCATACAAGTTTTCAGCTTGATCTGTCTTGTCCTGGTCCTGGTACAAAACAGCCAGGTTATACATGGCAAATGTGTCATTAGGGTTTTGCCGAAGTGCCAGCTTATATTCTTCAATAGCTTTCGCCAGATCCTTATTGTCATAATACTCAACCCCCTTGTTGAAATGACTATCGATGGGAGTTGGGACATTGGCGCAACCAAAAAAAATCGTGGCCACCAAAACTCCAATTATATTCGGAAATATATTTTTAATCATCATGGTCTAATTGCCGGATACCTTATCCAGTCGCTTCATGCGGACATTGGGCTGTCCAGGAGTGGTTGCTTGTTCAGGTGAAGGAGGGATTTCATCCGATTTCCGGACCAGTTTCCACGGGTTCCGTTTCAAGTCTTCAGTGAGGGATTTCAGATTCCGCGATGTTTCGTTCATGTTCTGTAGAAGTAGAAGCAGATTTCTGCGGTTCTCCACCATGATTGAATTGCCTTGATCCAAGGTCTCTTCAACGCTGGTTGCGGTACGATTGATATCGGTAGTGATATCCTGCGCATTGGTTTCCATGCTATTGATCAAGCTGGTTACACCGGGTCGGGTATCAGCAAGCAGGACTTCCATTTCCCGCGTTAAATTATTCATCTGATGGACAATTTCGCGGATTTCTACATCCTTATCGGTGAATAGCTTGTCGGTTCTTTTCGAAACCGATGCAACATGGTCGAGTGTGGTTTGCAGTTTGCCGGTGTTTTTATCCAGCATTTCAGAAACTTGATCGGAGATTTCCAAAGCATTTTCCATATTGGCCCGGACATATCTACGGTTTTCTGCCAATATTTTATCCACATTATGAAGGGAGGTCCGCACATGTTTCAATGTAGACCGTCCATCGTTTACGAGATCTTCCGTCAGTTTAGTAAAACGGCGGATCTCCATCACCACTTCGGTGGCCATATCGCCGATCTTGGCGATTTCAAAAGAGTCCTGCCCGATCAACTCCTCATCGCTCCCTAAAGGGGGTGAACCTTGAGTTCCGGGGCGCACATCTATATAGAGTCCCCCCATCAGTCCGGAAGTTTTGATCATTGCCACGGAATTCTTTTTGATGGTGATCTTTGGGTTGATCTCTGCCACCACCGCTACCCGATCTTGCCCTTTATCATCGCCAAGCAGTTCAATGTCTTTCACGGATCCAATATCTAGTCCTGCATAGCGTACCGGGGCACCCACTTCCATTCCACCCGTAAAGTTGAACACGATGCGTAACATCCTCCGAGGCTTGAAATAGTCCTGAATATTTCCCAGCATAAAAATCATGACGATCAAACCCACCATGCTGACAAATATAAATAATCCGGCTTTAACTTCTGAGGAACGGTATTCCATAATTTAGACTCGGCTCATTTCTTTAAGTTCATCTCCATAATCCGTCTGGCTTTTGCTGAACGGAATGGGTCCATCCGGACTACCTTCAATAAACTGTATCACTCTTTGATCGTTGCTGTTGCGAATTTCCTCTGGTGTTCCCTCGGCGATAATTTCGCCCTTGAACAGCATTATAATTTTATCCGAAATACGCATGGCGCTGGGAATTTCGTGTGTAACCACAACCGATGTGATGCCCATTTTCTTGCTGAGATCCATGATCAACTTATCGATCACTCCGATTGAAATCGGATCCAGCCCCGCTGAAGGTTCATCATAAAAAACTATCTTAGGATCTAAAGCGATGGCCCGAGCCAAGGCAATACGCTTGACCATGCCACCGGAAAGTTGAGCAGGCTTGAGGTGTTCAGCCCCTCTTAGTCCTACCATCTCCAATTTCATCTTAACCATTATGAGAATTGTTGCCTCATTGAGACCGGTATGCTCCCGCATGGGTAAGGCCACATTATCTTCAACGGTCAGGGAGTTAAACAGGGCCCCACTCTGGAACATGATGCCAAATTTTTTGCGGACATTGCCAATCGCTTCACCTTTTAGTTGAGTGACCTCTTCCCCATCGATCCAGATTTCTCCCGAGTCCGGGCGATAAGCTCCTATCAAATGCTTGAGGACCGTGCTCTTGCCACTGCCACTGCCACCAATGATAGAAGTGATCTGCCCCTTCTCCATATGCGCATTGAAATCTTCCAGCACTGTAATGCGCTTGTCGCCTTCCCCAAATGATTTTCGCAGGTTATTTACTTTTATCATCAGAGCACAAAGAAAAATAAGGATGTAAATATCAGGTCAGCAATGATCACCAAAATCATCGAGACCACCACTGCCGTACGGGTGTTCTGTCCGACCATTTCTGCCCCACCTTCAATAATGAAGGCCATATAACTTCCCACCATAACAATGATTACCGCGAACACTACGCTCTTGACCAGCCCGGTCACAACATCTTTAATCACCATTGCATCCAGGGAGTTGTTGATGTACGTCACAGGATCAATTCCCAACGTGGTCGTACCAATCAAGAATCCGCCCAGAATTCCCATCAGGTCTGCCATGATGGTCAAACACGGAAGCATGATTAACAGAGCCAGAAACCGGGGAGTGATTAAAAACTTTACCGGATTCAACGCCATGATCTCAAGCGCCAGCACCTCATCGGATACTTTCATTGTTCCCATTTCGGCGGTGAACGCGGCTCCAACCCGACCAGACATGACCAGTGCGGTCATCAAAGGCCCCAGCTCACGCAAAATGGCAACCCCCACCAAAGCACCGACAAACTCCAGCGCACCCAACCGGCTCAATTGGTGCGCGGATTGAAACGCAAGGATAACCCCGATCAGAAACGATACTAGAAAAACAATGGTGGTGGACTTGACCCCAACCTCTTCCATCTGTGTCCACACAGGACGCCATTTATTGGGTTTGCCGCGTAGGGGTTCTATGAAAGTGCAATATAAAGTAGCGCGGGTGAGATAATATAATCCGCTGATTTCCTTGAAAAAATTTTCAAAGACGCCCGCAAATTCGAATCCTCTTCTCCCAATAAACCCAAAAAATGATCTAACCATGAAATTGTTACCCGCTCCGTGGGAGGAAATGGGAAAAACGCAAAATGGACCCACATCAAGCCGGAACCTATGATCTATTATTCGCGCACGAACTCTCTTCTAGAAAAATATCAGTCACTCATCGCGCGCTCTAAAAGAGCTCGGGCCTATTGCCGGTTAACCGACCAGGGCTTGTTCTTTGGTATCGAAAACTTCAAATACAGTTAGCAGACGTGCAATCTCAAACACGTCCTTAACGCCGGGACTCAAAGCCGCAAGGCGAAATTTATTTTTGCTATTGTGGCTCCATTGCAATCCCTCAACAAGCGTTGCAATTCCTGAGCTATCCATGTATCCCACTCCCGACAAATCCACAACAATGACCTTATTGTCTTTTTGAAAGAGTGGAGTCAAAACGTCTCGCATTTTGGTCGAAGAGCTCATGTCAATATCGCCGCTGACTGTAACAGTTACCGAATCTTCGCCCTTATCCAACTGCAAATCAATTCCCATGTCTACCCCTTGTCCTTGTCTTGTGCTGATGTCAGCTCAGATTTCAATTTTTTTATCATAGTCAACAAAGTGCCTTTTGCTCGGTTGGTGCAATAGCTGACCTCGTCCATAATTTCATTTATAAAATGCGTACCCAGTCCGCCTGGCGCCACCTTATCCAGGCAGCGCGGTTTTATCTGACTGGTGTCGCATTGTTTGCCATAGTCGCGAATTTGAACCTTGAAGTCATCTCCCTCGATGGTAAAGGTCGCTTCGATAGGCTCATCACAAGGACCCTCATAACTATGTTTGATAACATTTGCACAAGCCTCATCCACACAAAGAATAAGACGACGAGCCGTATCAGCAGGGACGTCATGACTGTCTAACAGTTCCTGCAAAACCTTACGGATCAACCCCAGATATTTCGGGTCACTGGGAACGGATAACTTTATCGGTTGGGCCATAGCGCCAACTTCTTGGTTTTATAGTTAAAGGAAATAGGCGGGTTCCAGAATCCGCTATTATTCAATGATATCACCCTCTAGCGAGGGAGGCAAGGCTACGTCCTTCAGATCAGAGAATGTGCTGGTGAGCGATAGTTAATAAACTGAGGGAAACCGTTTGCGGTTCTGGAACGTCAAGGTTCCTGTTTGGAATACTTTTTAGCGATCCAGCCCTTTTTGCCCTTTTGGTATTCAATCAGGTACCAGTCTTTTTTATCCTGAAATACTGGCACGACCGAACCTTTGGGAATCTGTGCCACCACTGGGGATTTGCTATCTGGCATCTCCCGCACTCTAAGTGGGGTTTTTCGGGTCATAATGCGCACCCGTTTTGTTGGCATGGGTTTCGACGGACTGACCATAGCAGGTTGTTCTCGCTTCATTTCCATGCCTGGGTCCATAACGGGCTGGGTCATAGGCTCTGCCTGTTTGGGACGTTTCATAGCTTCTGGCTTCGGCGTTTCCGTGACTTCTTCCATCACGGGATCCTCCACCTCATCCTGTATATCTAAGGGTATTTCTTCTTCCTCAGCAGGTTTCTGGGTCTCCGCAACAATTTCTATCGTTTCTTTTTGGATAGGTGGAGAAGCGGGTTCAGTCGTTTCAGCAATAAAAGGCTCTGACACGAAGTTCTCCTGCATAGAAGACCGGGTGGGTCTTTCTCCGGGGACGGGCAATAATTCATCCTGCATATCCGGAAACTCTCCCATTGGAGATTCTTGCGGCTTCAATTTGGTAATTTGACGCCTGGCTTCATCAGCATTTAACGGGTTGTTGGGATATTTTTTTAGAAACGCCTCATATTGCTCCAACGTGTCTGCTTGTTTTACCTGCTCGAAAATAAGATCCTGGAGGGTTTCTATTTCCAGGGCCACTTTCTCTTTTCCCGGAAGAGCGGTAAGCTCTTTCACCCTTTCAAGTTGCTGAATGGCTTCTTCATACTCCTTATTTTCCTGCTGGATGGTGACCTGGAATCTTAAGGATCTTTTCAGATTATCCTTTATTCTTAGATCAAATGGTTCCAGAGCCAAGGCAGTTTCAAATGCATTAATAGACTCCCCTAACTGGTCATTAGAGTAATGAGCCATGCCCAGATTGTTATATCCCTTGAACGACCTCGGGTTGTTTCCCAGAAACCGTTTCCAGAGATTGATTGAGTCATCAGGGTGATTTTTTTTAAGTGAGTCCAGAGCACGGTTAAACAGTTCCTGCTCCGCTTTCGGCAAGCGGTCAGGCGGCATTTCAAAATAGGGGTTTATAGGTGCAGAGCTGGTAGCACAACCGGCAAACCCTATCAGGAGAATCACTAGAAAAATGCGGATTAGGGGTATTAAAAGCATAATGTGAATAGTACTCTTTTTTAGTTTCACGTCAATTATTCTTGACTTGTGGAAAATATGAAATAATCTAGACTCGACACGATCACTGGGGGCGTTTTTAACTGAGAGTCCTGCATGGGACGACCCTTTGAACCTGATCTGGATCATGCCAGCGAAGGGAAGTGAGGCCATCTGAAAAGATACGCTGCATTTCCTGAAGGTCGGGATGCGGCTTTTTTTATGCCCTCAAGACCTTGAACCCCGCTTGGGTTTGATCCGCGATTTTTGTTTTGTCTTATTGATTTAACGGCTAATACGGGCTAAACCTTGCCTGTTTTTTTGGAGAAATCCTCTTGAAACTGATCATAAATGGCGAAGACCGGGAAATCTTGAAAAGCCAGAATCTTGAGGATTTGGCCCGCGAACTGGATATTCAGGCCCCTCATTTTGCTATGGCTCTGAACAAACAGGTCATTCCCAAGTCCAGACACGCAACAACTCAGATTCAGGAAAACGACCAAGTCGAAATTGTACACGCTGTTGGCGGCGGAGTTTAGCAGGTGTTCTTCTATTAAAGGGATATATGTTTAACCTCCCTAGCCTCCCTCTGATGAGGGGGATTAGAGGGGGTTGCTTTTCCATCTTGACTCAACATTTTTCAGGACGACTAGATCACAATGGACACAAAAAAAGAATTCATGAAAATCGGCGACAAGACCTTTAAGTCCAGGCTGATTGTGGGAACCGGGAAATATAAATCTTTTGATGAAACTCGACAGGCTATTGAAATCTCCGGTGCCGAAATGGTAACGGTTGCCGTCCGTCGTATTGAGTTAGATAAAAATAAAGACTCCATACTCAATCATCTCGACCCAAAACGGTATACATTTTTGCCTAATACGGCAGGGTGCTATTCGGTGAAAGATGCGGTAATGACCTGCGAATTGGCTCGGGAAGCCGGACTGGGAAACATTGTCAAAGTGGAAGTCATCGGTGATGAAAAAACCCTTTTCCCGGATAACGAAGCAACGCTCGAAGCCTCCAAACTGCTGGTCAGGGACGGCTTCCATGTACTGCCTTATTGCACGGACGATGTCGTCCTCTGTAAAAAGCTCGAAGCCATTGGTTGCACCGCCGTTATGCCACTGGCCGCTCCCATTGGCTCTGGTCTTGGCATTCGCAATCCTTATAACATCAAGCTGATTTTGGAAGCAGTAAAGATCCCGGTCATTATCGATGCCGGGGTAGGCACTGCCTCCGATGCCAGCCGCGCCATGGAATTGGGAGTTTCAGGAATTTTGATGAACACCGCCATCGCGGGTGCCAAGGATCCATTAAAAATGGCGCAGGCTATGAAAATGGCGGTTGAGTGCGGTCGAATGGCTTATGAAGCCGGGCGCATCCCGAAAAAACTTTATGCCTCCGCCAGCAGTCCACTGGACGGCATGGTCGATTTATAATTATCATGATGACTTCGGTTCCATTTAAGGCAGAACAGGGTTTAGACTTTCTGCGTGTTTACCTCATTACTGACCGCAAGCGAATTGGCAAAGACCAGTTCCTGAACGCAATAGAAAAAGCCTTGCAAGGCGGGGTGCGTGCCCTGCAAATCCGGGAAAAAGACTTGAGTCCGAACGACCTTCTGGCATTGGCCCTGGAAGTTAAAGTCCTGACCCAACGTTATAACGCCAAGCTGTTCATCAATGACCGTGCAGATATTGCCGCCATGGCAGGAGCCGATGGTGTGCACCTGACAGAAGCCAGTGTTCAAGCCAGCGAGATTAAAAATAAATTTTCCGACCTGATCGTTGGGGTCTCAACACATTCCATTGAAGGGGCGCGTCTTGCCGAAACACAAGGCGCAGATTTCATCACCTTCAGTCCGATTTATGCAACACCTTCAAAAGCGAGTTACGGTTCCCCGCAAGGGCTGGACCCGCTCCGGCAAGTTAGTCAGGCTGTTCGCCTGCCTGTACTGGCATTGGGGGGAATAACACTGAACCGCGTTCCTGAATGTCTGGAACAGGGGGCCTTCGGGGTCGCCTTGATTTCTGATATTTGGGACTCGATTGATATAAAACAACATTCATCTGAATATACGCAGAATTTTGGAGGAAACACGATATGACACAATCAAAATCTAACGGGAATGGCAACCGTCATGGAGCAACCGATGAGAAAGTCGAAATATCCACCGACCCGATTTCTCCGAACTCGACAAAAGTTTATGTAAAAGGCACGCTGCATCCAGATATTAAAGTCCCCTTCCGGGAAATTTCGCTGTCTCCCTCTACCACGGTGACAGGTAACGGTAACGGAAATGGCAATCATCAAGAGAACGATGAAAGTTCAATCCTTGTCTACGACACCTCCGGCCCCTATACCGATCCGGAATCCAATATAGATATTCGTGAAGGATTGCAACCCATCCGCCTGCCCTGGATTACGGGCCGTGAAGATGTCGAGTATTACGATGCCCGAAGTATCATGCCGAAGGACGATGGTTACCGGGAAGGAGAAAACCCCAACACGGAACGTTTTCCTAAAACTCGCAAGCAGGTTTTGCGCGCCAAGTTCGGACAAAATGTCACGCAAATGCATTACGCCAAAAAGGGGATCATTACTCCTGAAATGGAGTTCATCGCCATTCGTGAAAACCAGAAACGCAAGCAATGGGTTCAGGACGAAGAACGCGAAAAACGACTGACGGGAAATTCTTTCGGGGCAAACCTGCAAGAGGAAATCACTCCCGAGTTCGTCCGTGAAGAAGTGGCCCGGGGCCGCGCCATCATTCCGGCAAATATTAATCATCCGGAATCAGAGCCAATGATCATTGGACGAAACTTTCTCGTCAAGATCAACTCCAACATTGGTAACTCAGCGGTCAGTTCTTCGATCGAAGAAGAAGTCGAAAAGATGGTCTGGTCCGCACGTTGCGGGGCCGACAATGTTATGGACCTCTCAACTGGAAAAAATATCCACACCACCCGTGAATGGATCTTGCGTAACTCTCCGGTTCCCATCGGCACCGTTCCCATCTATCAGGCTTTGGAAAAAGTCGACGGTAAAATCGAAGACCTTACCTGGGAGATTTACCGCGATACCCTGATCGAACAATGTGAGCAGGGCGTGGACTATTTCACCATTCATGCAGGAGTGTTATTGCGCTATGTACCGATGACCGCAAAACGTGTGACCGGCATCGTCTCACGCGGTGGTGCAATCATGGCAAAGTGGTGCCTGACTTATCACAAAGAAAACTTCCTCTACACTAACTTTGAGGAAATTTGCGAAATCCTGAAATCCTATGATGTCTCCTTCTCATTGGGTGATGGGTTGCGTCCCGGTTCCACCGCCGATGCTAACGATGAAGCTCAGTTTGCCGAACTGGAGACTCTCGGTGAATTGACTCAAATTGCCTGGAAACATGAAGTGCAGACCATGATCGAAGGTCCCGGCCATGTACCCATGCACATGATTAAAGAAAATATGGAAAAACAGTTGAAAGTTTGTGGCGAAGCACCGTTCTATACATTAGGGCCGCTGACCACAGACATCGCACCGGGATATGACCACATCACCAGTGGAATCGGCGCGGCGATGATCGGCTGGTATGGCACCGCCATGCTTTGCTACGTCACCCCGAAAGAACATTTGGGTCTGCCCAATCGTGATGATGTAAAAGAAGGCGTCATTACCTACAAGATCGCGGCGCACGCGGCAGATCTAGCCAAAGGGCACCCCGGTGCTCGGGTTCGCGATGATGCACTCAGTAAAGCCCGGTTCGAGTTTCGCTGGGAAGACCAGTTCAACCTGTCGCTTGATCCGGCAAAAGCGCTGGAGTTTCATGATGAGACCTTGCCGAAAGATTCCGCCAAGGTGGCGCATTTCTGTTCCATGTGCGGCCCGCATTTCTGCTCAATGAAAATCACACAGGATGTGCGTGACTACGCCGAGCAAAAAGGTATGGAAGAAAAACAAGCGCTGGATGAAGGCATGAAGGAAATGTCCGAATCCTTCAAAGAAAAAGGCAGCGAGATTTACACGAAGGCGGAGTAACTACTAGCGTGACGCTTGGCTCAAATAAAAAACCCCTCTTTATCAAAGAGGGTGGGGGTGATTGACCACCAGTAGGTTTTTCCTTTGTCACCCTGAGCTTGCCGAAGGATATCCCTCTTTCTCAAAGTACCCGTTCCGGGCCTATATTATATCCTCTTCCCTGGCATTCGTGCCCTGAAAGGGTATCGCTGTTCCATTGGCTGTCGGGCCAGCCCGACTAGTTTAGGCGGAGGCCGGGTTGTTTGCTGGAAGCTTTGGTTGTTTTTTTGGCTTTTGCTTTGGCGGGTTTTTTCTTGATTTTGAACTTTTTGTGGAATGAGTGTTTGATCACATCATCCATGGTGGTGGCAGGATGAAACTCGATGTTCTTACTGACATTTTCTGGAATGTCGGGGATATCTTTTTCGTTTTCGATGGGGATAATCAGATTGGTGATGCCGAACCGGTGTGCTGCTAAAACTTTTTCTTTCAGCCCGCCAATGGGCAGGACTTTCCCGGTCAGGGTTAGTTCTCCGGTCATAGCTAGATCGGGGCGCAACGGAGTTTTGGTCAATGCAGAGACCAGTGCGACCGCCATGGTGATTCCGGCTGACGGGCCATCTTTTGGGACGGCACCTTCGGGAATATGAATGTGAAAATCATTTTTCTGATAGAAATTTTTGGGCAGTCCCAAGTCCGTAGCGCGTGAGCGGACATAGGTCATGGCTGCTTGCGCCGATTCCTTCATCACATCCCCGAGTTGTCCGGTGGGTACCAGTTTCCCGTTGCCTGAAACCACGGAGACTTCTATAGCGAGGGTTTCGCCGCCAAACTCTGTCCATGCCAGGCCGGTTGCGGTGCCAATTTCCAGAGGGCCTTCGTTTTCGGCTCTTTTGAATTTTGGGATACCCAGATACTTTTCTAAAACGGCCGGGGTGATTTTAACGCTGGTTTTCTTGCCTTTTTCAACTACGGTTTTAACCACTTTTCTACAGAGTGTGGCAATTTCCCGTTCCAGGTTTCTTACCCCCGCTTCACGGGTGAAGTTATGGATAATGCTATCCAGGGCTTTGTCGGTAATTTCTATATTTTTCTTGGTCAAGCCGTGTTCAGGTACCTTTTTGGGTACGAGAAAACTTTTGGCGATGCCCATTTTTTCCTGATCGGTATAACCGGGCAGGCGAAGCACTTCCATTCGGTCCAGCAGGGGTTGTGGGATGGAGTGCAGGACATTGGCGGTGCAGATAAAAAGAACATTGGAAAGGTCGTAATCGACTTCCAGATAATGGTCGTTGAAACTGGAGTTTTGTTCTGGATCGAGAACCTCCAATAAAGCGGAGGAAGGGTCGCCTCGAAAATCCGCATTCATTTTGTCGATTTCATCGAGCATGAAAACTGGATTGTGAACCCCGGCCTTTTTGATGCCTTGAATGATTTTCCCCGGTAAAGCTCCGATGTAGGTCCTACGATGGCCCCGGATTTCTGCTTCATCCCTTACACCCCCCAAGGAGATGCGAATAAATTTTCTACCCATGGCCTTGCCGATGGATTGCCCCAACGAAGTTTTACCTACACCCGGAGGGCCTACGAGGCAAAGAATGGGACCTCTGATTTTTTTGACCAGTTTCATCACCGCAAGATGTTCGGTGATTCGCTCTTTGACTTTTTCTAATCCGTAATGGTCTTTGTCCAGGATTTTCTGGGCTTCGGCAATTTTTATTTTTTCCGCTCCGGCTCCTTTTTTCCAAGGCAGATCGGCAAGCCATTCGATATAGGTGCGCGCAACCGTTGCCTCAGCGGACATGGGCTGCATGAGTTCCAGCCGCTTCAATTCTTTGGTGGCTTTTTCGTGAATCTCCTTGGGCATTTTTGCTTTTTTAATTTTTTGCTTGAGTTCATCCATGTCGGATTTGAACTCATCGCGTTTGCCCAGTTCTTTTTGGATGGCCTTGATCTGTTCGTTGAGATAGAACTCTTTTTGACTGCGTTCCATTTGTTTTCGTACTCTGCCATGAACGCGTTTTTCAATTTTAAGGACTTCCATCTCTGACTTGAGAATACCCAGAAGCTTGTTCAACCGGTCTGCCGGATTCAAGGTTTCAAGCAATTCCTGCTTTTCCTGGGTTTGAAAAACCATATAGGCGGCAATGGTATCGGCATAGCGGTGCGGTTCCAGAATATTGGTGCTGGCGGCCACGGCTTCCAGAGGAATTTTTTGATTCAACTTTACATATTGTTCAAATACCGTTCCCACACTGCGCATCAATGCCTTAACATCCGGAGTCATTTGATCATTTTCATGAATACGGCTGACTTCAACCTCAAAATAGTCCGGGTTATCGACGAAAGATTCAATCCGCCCTCTTTGCAAACCTTCCACCAGAACCTTCATGGTTCCATCTGTCAGTTTGAGGATCTGGAGAATATTTGCCACCGTACCCGTTTCGTAAATATCTGAGGGTTGCGGTTCGTTATTGTTGGGATTGCGTTGAGCGGAGAGGAAGATGCTTTTTTGTTCGGCCATGGATTTTTCCAGGGCCAGGATGGATTTTTCTCTACCCACGAACAGGGGAAGTACCATGAAAGGGAAGACAATAATATCCCTTAAGGGTAGGAGCGGTAACGCGATTTTTTCTGAACCCATGATTTTAACTAGCCTGTTTCTTGTTTTCGTAAACCAACATGGGTTTTTCGCCTTTGAGGACTACTTCTTCATTGATAACCACTTCTTCCACGTCTTTCTTGGAAGGGAGATCAAACATGATTTCGAGCATAGTCTCTTCTAAAACGGCGCGAAGACCCCTTGCTCCTGTTTTGCGTTCGGAAGCTTTTTCGGCAATGGCTTTGACGGCACCATCCGTAAATTTGAGCTTGGCATTTTCAAACTCAAAGAGTTTTTTGTATTGCTTGACCAAGGCATTCTTGGGTTCGGTTAAGACTTTTATCATTGCATCAATGGTCAATTCCTTAAGCGTGGCGATTCCTGAAAAACGCCCGACAAATTCCGGGATGAGCCCATACTTGAGCAGGTCTTCCGGTTGTACCTTTTCCAGGGCATCTTCCTTGTCGATTTCTTTTTTTGAAACGATTTTCTGACCAAATCCCAGGGTTTTTTTGCCAATGCGATTGCGAATCAACGAGTCCAGTCCTACAAATGCACCGCCACAGATAAAAAGGATATTGGTGGTGTTGACTTGAAGAAATTCCTGGTGCGGGTGCTTTCGGCCTCCCTGCGGAGGGACGCTGGCTGTAGTGCCTTCAATTATTTTCAAAAGTGCCTGTTGCACACCTTCACCGGAAACATCACGCGTGATTGAGGGATTTTCTGACTTCCGCGAAATCTTATCGACTTCATCGATATAGATAATTCCGCGCTCGGCTTTTTCAACATCGTAGTCAGCACTTTGCAGGAGTTTCAATATGATGTTTTCAACATCCTCTCCGACATAACCGGCTTCCGTCAAGGTGGTCGCATCCACAATAGTGAAGGGAACATCAAGGATTCGGGCCAGGGTCTGAGCCATGAGAGTTTTTCCTGATCCGGTAGGGCCGATCAAAAGCACATTGCTCTTTTGAAGTTCTACCTCTCCCATATCCGTGTTGGAGTCGACTCTTTTAAAGTGGTTATGAACGGCAACAGAAAGGATTTTTTTGCAACGTTCTTGCCCAATAATATATTGATCGAGGTGCTTGTATAAATCATGAGGCTTAAGAAGATGTTGGAAGTCTTCGCCCTTTTCCTGGGCCCACTCCTCCACCATGATTTCATTGCACAGCTCAATACATTCGTCACAGATGTAGACGCTGGGTCCGGCAATTAGTTTTTTAACTTCTTCCTGGCTTTTGCCACAGAAAGAACAACGGTAATTTCCGGTGGTTGCAGTTTTCTTTGCCATAAAGCCCTCTTCAAAGGGGTTGGAATTGAACGCTTATGCGATACTAATTAGCTTTTCTTTTTGCTCTTTTCACCCTTCATGGGTTCACTTCTATCACTGATCACGCTATCAATGAGACCATAAGTCTTGGCTTCTTCGCCAGTCATATAGTGATCTCTTTCAGTATCTTTGTTAACCTGGGCAACATCTTTACCTGAATGCTTGGCCATGATGCCATCCAGAATCGAACGGATTCTGGTGATTTCTTTAGCCTGGATTTCAATGTCAGTATGTTGTCCTTGAAAACCACCACTCGGCTGATGGATCATGATGCGTGCATGCGGAAGAGAAAACCGTTTTTTCGGTGCGCCAGCGGTAAGGAGCAGAGCACCCATGCTGGCTGCCTGGCCGATACAGATGGTTTGAACATCGGGTTTGATATATTGCATGGTGTCATAGATAGCCATTCCGGAACTGACCTGGCCGCCTGGGCTGTTAATATAAAGATAGATATCCTGATCGGGTTCATCCGATTCGAGAAACAGCAACTGAGCAATGATCAGGTTAGCCATATGATCTTCAATTTGGCTTCCTATAAATATGATTCGGTCTTTCAGAAGGCGAGAATAAATGTCATAGGATCTCTCGCCTCGACTAGTTTGTTCGACAACAATAGGCACTAACTGGTTATAAGTTTCGGTCATGGTTTTCTCTAGATTAATATGGGGTAAGGAAAAACTTCTTTCTGAATCCTGTTACATTTTCGAAAGAGTTTTCGGCTTGTAAGTCATTAAAAAATAATTAGATATCTTTGTAATGGTTGAGTTTTAATTATCAGCAATTAAATCTTTCCTGTCAACTTTTTCTTCTTTGATGGTTACCTTTTCCAGTGCGGCGTCAATGGTTTTGTCTCGCTTCATACGACTGTGAAGACGGGCCAGAATCCCATTTTTTTCCCATTCCCGTTTAATCTGTTGCAGGTTACCCCCGCCCAGTAATTGGGACATGTTTTGCACCTCTTTTTCTAGTTCTTCCTGCGTGACTTCCGACTTTAAATCACGGGCCAGCTGGTCGAGAACCAGTTCTTCCTGCAGGGCTTTCATAGCGGGTTCGCGATATTGTTGGAGCATTTCAGGAGTCACCTCAATTTCATGATCGTGCTCATGGTCGTGTCCATGATCATGATCATGCTGGGTCTGACCCGTTGCTTTGCCTTCTTTTTTTCGGGCCTGCTCGACCATAAATTTGACCTGTTCCTTCAAAAGCCCTTCTGGGAGGTCTACCTGATTCTGTTCGGTAATTTTTGTCGCCAGGCTCTGTTTAATCGCTTTACGGGCTTCCTTATGCTCAAACTCTTCAAGTTCGGAGCGGACTTTCTGTTTCATATCGTCCAGACTCTCATAGTTTTTGTCTTCTACATTGCGGGCAAACTCATCGTCCAGGTCGGGTAATTTTTGCTCCTGAATTCCTTTCAGTACAATTTGGAAGTCAACGTCCTTTCCAGCGATTTCCTTGTTGTGGTAATCGTCGGGAATCTGCACTTGAATGTCTCGAGTTTCACCGACTTCCATTCCAATCATGCCCTTGTCCAACCCTTCAACCAATTGCCCTCCTCCTGCCTGGATGATCTGATCCTTTGCGGAGCCGCCTTCAAAGGGTTCATCGCCAAGTTTGCTGGTAAAGTCAATTTTGAGTAAATCCTTTTCCTGGGCAGGCCGGTCGGTCACAGTGATTGTTTCTGCCTTACGTTGACGAATTGCCTCAATGGACTGGTCGATATCTTCCTCGGTGACCCGCGGGGTTTTCATTTCCAGTTCAATCCCCGAGTAATCCTGCAGTTCTACGGTTGGCAGCACTTCGACGGAAGCGGAAACAGAAATATCTGTTCCTTCTTCAGCGTTGACCTCTAGGAGATGTGGCTGGCCTACTGCTCGCAGGTCTTTTTCTACAATGGCGTTATTGAGTTGGTCGCTAACCAGATTGCTCAGAACTTCTTTTTTAACATCCGGGCCAAACTTTTTTTCCAGCAGGGCAATGGGTATCTTGCCAGGTCGGAATCCGGGAACTTTAACCTCTTTTCCAAGTCTCTGATAATACTGTTTTACCTTTTGATCGTATTCCTGAAATGGAATTTCAAATTTGATTTTTTTGTTACAGGAATCGACGTCTTCGATCTCGATTTTCATAAATTTCCACAAGTTTAAAGATTGGCGGAGAACCCCCGCTGGCCCGCATGTTGCCGGACCCAATCAGTTCTTACTGTTTTACCCCTTTTGCAGGGCCTTAGCAAACTCCCCCCACCTGGGAAGGTGGTGCGGATGGAGGGAGTCGAACCCCCACGGTTGCCCACTGGATCCTAAATCCAGCGCGTCTGCCAGTTCCGCCACATCCGCATTGAGTATTAAATTAAGCGCCTGGTATTTCCTTTTATCCGGATTTTTTAACTGTATTAAAAGGGGTGAGCACGCAGACAAGCACCATAACAAATATATCATCTAATAGGTAGGGATTCTGCAAAATAACATCGCGGGGTCATTTAAGAGTTTTTATCCTTATCCATTTCTGAATGAATACGCGAAATTTCCTTCTGAAGCATATCAAAGTCGACCTCTTCTTTTTCGCAGAAATTCCTCAAATAGGAATACATAATGAGGAGGCAGGCCCATTCGTCAAAGTTTTCCCCACTTTTTTGGCTCCGTTTCTCCAAAGCCGAAAAGCTGTCCTCAATCCGTTCTAGAATTTTACAGAAATTGACGATTTCGTTATTTTCATCCAGATTTTCATGCGTGGCAAATGCGTCCAAGCCTTCCTTGCCTTGCGATTCTTTCAGTTCCTTATATTGATCTTCTATCTGTTTTAAAAGGATCCCAGCATTTTCGCAGTAAATACTCATATTGCTGAAGGCGATGATCAGGCACTCGTAGCCACCTATTTCCAATGGTTTTTCATTTTCATCAGAAATCAAATCAGCAATATCATCTTCGACAGAATCAAACATGTCAAAAAAACCATCGAGCCGGGCTTGGTTATCGGATTCGTTGTCTTCCATTATTTCCGTATGGTTCGGGGTTTGCGGTCTTTAGGGACGAGTAAAGTTCCCTCCGGATAATAGCCTTTAGGGATTGTCAGGCCCGGGTAAACCCAGACATCTTTTCCTATCAGTGCGCCAGGGCAGATGATGGAGTTACAACCCAATTCAACATTGTCACCGATCACCGCCCCCAGTTTTTCCATTTCGGTATCCACGATTCCAGAGTCGAGAGGGATCTGGATGGGGTTGATATAGTTTTTGAGCTTTTCATCGGCGCTTCTAAATTGTAGGTTGGCTAGTTTTGATCCTGCTCCCAGATTGACATGGCTCCCGACAATGCTGTCACCGATATAATTGAAATGGCCGGCTTCAGTATGGTTCATGAGAATACTGTTCTTCAATTCGGTTGCATGGCCGACCACGCTGTGATTTCCGATCAGTGCATTTCCGCGAATGTAGGCACCTTGTCGGATGTCGCAATTTTCACCTATTATGGCGGGACCCTTGATAATGGCCGAAGGTTCCAACTGTGTCCCTCGACCGATAAAAATGTCCAGTTCTTTTAAAAAAACGGGTTCGGCTAAATCTATCCAGTCCTGTACATAAAGTCCTTTTCCGCCACGGTGATAGCTGGCAGAATCGAAAGTGGTCTTTACCCCCGGCAAATGGGAAGCATAAGATTCTTTCTGCGCTTTATTGCGTAACAATTGCTCCAGACGGGTTCCCAGCGTATTAATAGGTTCCCATACCCATTGGCAATCGGCAAAAATCTCTGGTTCGCCCAGATCTGAAAAAAATAAGTTTAAATCTTTCACAGAGCACCTTTGTTGGTAACTTGCGCTATTGTTACAGGGGTCAAATACTTTTCCAGTCAGGAAAAGTTACTTACCCCTACGGGACACGAAGGTTAAGAAAAAATATTACCGCTACTGGCCCCACGCTGGGTGGGCTAGTGATTTATGTACCATTTTCCCAAAGAAGTCATGCGATTTCCTTCGGAACTCAATTGAATCAGGTTCTGTTTTCTCATTTCATTAATAAGTCTGGATCTGTATTGGTTTTTTATTTCCAACTCTTCATCAATGATTGGTCGGGAAGCAATTTGACTGAGAACGTATAGTTCCATTTTATAAAAAAGGTTGTCTCGATCTTTAAGCTGGGAGAGCAAAAGCTTAAGAATCTCAAGTCCAATTTTATTGAGCTTTGCGCTATCCGACTTTCTTCCACGCAGGTTAACGCTAATTTTGTTTTCGGTGCCAGAATTTCTTACAAAGACTCCAGCTTTTCCATTTGATAAAGAAATATATAACATATCTGGATCGTCGGGGAAATTCCGGGTTTTGGCGGTGTAGCCGAATTGTTTGGTGGTTTGAAATAAGAGCTGCTTTACTTTTCGCCAAACTTGAGAGTCCTTATAAAACCTCTCTTGGCAGATATAATATGCATATAGCGTGGATTTAAATCCAGGCAAAAAGGGTTGGCGAACTCCTGCCATGAACCTTTTGGGCGATAAAGTTGTTGCAAGGTATTCGGTGGCGGAAAAGGTGTTGAGAGCGCTTTTTAATCCGTTTCCAGAATATATTGCCATGTCCGCTTTGTTGGAGCGTGTTAATAAAGCGGTGGTGATGTTATGTCCTGTTTCCTCACTACCTACCGCCAAAACCTCGGAATTAACTTTTGTTGTGGTCTGGCTTTTGGGGATTGATGCTTCGAGACTTTGAAGTGTGCCCACCTTTCTCACGCCAATTTTTTTTAGTTGCGCTATTTTATTTTTAAGTTCCCTTTTTTTTGGGGATGAAAGTTTTTTCGACAATAGTTTTTGTTCCAACAAGGCCAGGTGGACTTTAAGCAGAATCCATTTATCTCCTACGGCGGTGAGAAGAGGAGTTAGTCCCATTGATTTGGCAGAGGTGGAAGCATTGAGGTCGCTCTCGACCGTGTTGATATAAAGTGATCCTCGATATTTATCGGGGGAGCGAGATACCAAATGTCGTGCTTGCAGAATTGCGGTCTCGTCTCCGCTTAAAACCCACAATGTATCTTGAAACGGGTCGTACTTCAGGCAGAAGAAGCGGTCTCCATCTGCATCGAAGATGGCTCCGGCAATTCTTTTCTTTCCTGACTCCGCCGATTTTTTGTTAGCCCGGCCGATTTCAAAAAGTTTGACGATAGCTTTATGGGAATGGAAAATCCCAGTGGGTTTCGAAATCATTTCTGCAGTAATACGTGGGCACCCTTCCAGGTCGGCAACTCCAGAGCGCAGATTGACGGCCCCATTTTTTCCTGCATTGACTTCTATTACTTTGCCGACTCCGGCTTCCTGAAAAACTTGCGCGGCGATTTCTCTGAGTGCTCCGAAAGCTGGGTCTACTACCAGAATGAGAGCTTTTAAAGTATCAGGAGAATCGATCCAGGAGTTCTCTGGTATTAGGGAAAATTTACTAAATAGCTGCAGGGCCTTTTGCCTGCAATTGGTTTTTTTGCCTGCAAGTGAGATTTTTTTTACGGCACCAAAGTTTTGCTTTAAAAGTGTTTGAGTAAGATCGACATCGTCTGCAGGTAATGGCTTCATGCCATGAAAAGGCAGAAAAAGCTTTATCCCGTTTTGATCTTTAGGATTGTGGGATGCAGTGACCATGATGCCACCTGCGGCATCTTCATTGAGCATGAAAAGGGGTACCAAAGGAGTGGGTACAACCCCCAAAACCAGGGCCTCGCCGCCTGCTTTACGGACTCCTCGAACTACCGCATCCGTAAATATTCCGGAAGAATCTCTGGGGTCCCAGCCAATGACAAAGGTTCTATTTTTTGATAAAGCCGGCTTTTTCTTGAGCTGGTTTTTTACGTAATAGTAGACATAGAGTTCCATAAACTCTTCGGTGATCCAGCTCTTTTCAAGAAAGGTTTGAAGCGGGGTTAATCCTCTACACTCTGAATCTTTTGCTACTTTGATTTCTCGGCGAATTCCATCGGTACCCTGTAGGCGGTCGGGTACGGTTTTTTGAATAGGAGTCGTTTTTGATTTCATGCAAAGGGGAGTTCGAAAGGATGAAAATATTTTGAAACGATTTGGAATTCAGAGGTTTTTTGTAACTGAGGGATTGTAACATAGGGGCCATACACCTTAAAGAAAGAAGCGGAAGATATGCTGGCGTAAAGACCAAAAACCGGATGTTTGGCCTATAGAGTATTGAAAACAAATAGCTTTTTGCTGGATTTTGATTTTAGGGAAGGTTAAACTGAACCCATCCGGTTTAAAAGTAGATGGGCAAACTATAGGAAACTTAAGAGGATTGGGCTATGGCTTATAATGCTTTCGTAAAAAAAGAAACCATTGACGCAATCATTCGAACATCGGGGGAAAAAATAGAAGGAAAGATTTCCAAACTTCCGAGTAACCGTCTCTTGGATATGTTGAATCAGGGGGAGGAGAGTTTCATTCCAGTTATTGACGCAACGGTTTACTGCCTGATTACGGGGAATGTTTTATTCAAAGCGGAGTTTCTTGCAGTCAACAAGCAAAATATTATTCTCATCGCTAACCATTTGCTTGCCGCAGATCATTAGTAAATCGGATTTTTTTCTGGCCTAACAACTACCCATCAATATGAGTTCGTCTCCGGGTAAGGGACTAACTGTCAAAACGAATTTTGGCTTTTTTCATCCAGTGCTTCTCATCAAACTGCTGGTTAAAAAATTCTTCAAAGCGGATTTCATTTTCTGACAGGGCTTTGCCGTCAACCCATTGCAGAGGGTCGGGAGTAACCGATGGGGAAAGATTCAGTGTTTCACTTTCTTCAGGGTCAGTTTGCAATTGTAGTTCTTCCGGGTCTGAATTTGCTTTAGCTTCTAAAAATTCTTCTTTCAATTTATTCAGATCTTGAGTGCTTGCCTCTCTATCTTCATTTTGTTTCAAAATACTTTCTATAAGCTTATCCACTTCCAAGACTAAGTTAAACTCCGAAACATAATCCAGCAGTTGTAATTTTTGAAGTTTTTTTATGGAGAACTGAACATCTGGAGATTTCAGGATTGCTTTGTTGATCTCTGTCCATAGATACTCTGCCAACCTTTTTTTCTTATCCCTTTCCCAAGTCATATTCCTATTCCTTTCAGAAGTATGTGGATCCAAGAATCAGTATAGGTTGTGACCATTACATGTCTGTTAAGTCAATGTCACAACCCTGTTAAGAAAGGGAATAGATGGTTTCGCTTAGAAAAATAAAAACTGGAAATATATATTTAAAGATTGAATGCGGAGGAGGGATGTATTTGAAAGGTAGCTGTAAAAGCCTGCCTTGCCTACAAGCTGGGGTCGTGGAATCTCTCTTTGAGAACATCTACGGGACTAATATATTTATCACAGGCGACGACAGATTCTGAGTGCTCGGGTTCGAGATTTTTGAGTTTCAATAAAACTGCCAGAACGGGTTCGGCACCGCATTCAGACCTTTCGAGGGAACAAAAATCGCACATATTCAAAGTATTCATAGATTTCATTTTTTCCGTGGTTGATGTGCAAGGTTGATCTTTGCATTAGCTGCTGCGAAGAGCCTTAATTGCCATCTATCATAGGCCCTAGTTGGATATTTGTAAATATATCAGGTGCAGGTAATCATATATTTACGCCATTTTTGTCCAACCCCAGAAGCCCTCTTGTTATTCAATGAATCGGAAAGAAAAACAATAAATTGACGGTTGGATGAACTTTTTGCCTTCCAATCTTGGGCCTGCTTACTAAAACCCCAAATAAAACAATAGAAATTCCTTATTTTTCAACTATTTATGTGGTTTTGTGTTTGCCTGAGCTTTTGGCATATTCCTTGCTCTTAATATGTAGCGAATAACTGTGCCCAATTTTGGGTCAAAATTAGTGAATTATTTTTCAAAAAAAGTTTCAAAGCAAGGGATTTTGCATTAGGCGGCTCCTGGTTAAAGCAGTGGAGACAAACGCCTTGATATTTGGGAACTAAACTCAGGCTATTTGGAGCTGGGCGGGTTGATTTGTCTGCTAATAAAAATCATGCAACCCCTTTGTTTTCGGTATTTCAAGGGTTTTCGAGCGATGTGAGAAATGCTTAACTTTGGGTTCCGGAATACCGTTAAGAATAAGGCTAAGTGAATGAACTGGGTAAAGGCAAACAATCGAATTTATAGCAAAATAACGCTGATAGGGGTTTTTGCCTGCCTTTGGTGGAGTTCTATGTCATTGCTATCCTACGCCCAAATTACACCCCAAGGACGGGACCAGACCTATAAACAGGCATCTCCTCAACGTTTTGAAGAGAGGTTCAAAAAACAGGAGTTTCCGCGATCACAAGTGGTGCCAGTAAAACCGGACAACTTGAAACCTGTTTTTCCCACTGCGATGAAGAAGGTGAATTTCCTTCTTCAGAGAATGGTCATCAAAGGCTCTACGATTTATGGCAAGCGGAGATTTTCGCGGTTGTTCAGAAGGTATTTGCATCGAAGAATAAATCTCGAGCAGGTCTACACCATAGCCCAGGAAATCACCAACATGTATCGCAATGATGGATATATTTTATCTAAAGCGGTGGTGCCTCCACAGAAAATTGAGGGGGGGATTGTACAAATCGATGTGATTGAAGGATTCGTGGATCGGGTTGTTATTCAGGGTCAGGTGCGTGGACCGAGGAAGCTTCTCAATCAATATCGAAGAGGGCTTTTAAAATCGCGTCCTCTGAAAGCCAAGGATCTTGAGAGGTATCTGCTTTTGGTGGATGACTTGCCGGGGGTTTCAGTTAAATCGGTTCTCACCCCTTCTAAACATAAGCAAGGGGCCACGAACATGACATTGATTTTAGACAATAAAGCCTATGGCGGAAGTTTGGGTGTGGATAACCGGGGTACTCAATTCAACGGACCTCTTCAGATTAATGCTGGACTATCCGGTAACACGCTTCTTAGAAACTATGAGCGAATCGGTTTGCAAGGCGTGGTTACCTCGAACACCGACGAATTGCAATTTTTCAGCGGTTTCTATGAGCAACCCATATCTTCTGAAGGCACTAAACTATTTTTCTCCGCATCAATAAGTGAGTCTGAGCCTGGGTCCGTTCTCAAAGATTTTGAGGTAGCGGGTAAAAGTAAAACCTTCACTCTCAAAATTTCACATCCATTTATTCGATCCAGAGCCGAAAACCTAACGGGGTCTTTTGGCTATACGCACCGAAACTCTTCCACGGATATTTTGGGAGTATTGGATTCAGAAGACCGTCTTCGCATCGTTAATATTGGGTTGTCTTACGACTTTGTGGATGAGCATCGGGGGGTGAACCTGGTGAGCTTTAATTTGAGCAAGGGATTTGACATTTTCGAGGCCACGGAAACGGGATCAGATAATCTGACTCGTGATGTAGGCCACAGTGACTTTACCAAGATTTCTGGAGAAATGCTTCGACTACAACAGCTGGCACCTTCCTGGATGTTATTGGGGTCCATGTCCTGGCAGTATTCGTTGGAAAAGCTTTTGGCTTCTGAAGAATTTGGTGTGGGGGGGGCGCAATATGGTCGAGCTTACGATTCCTCTGAAATTACTGGTGATCAAGGCCTGTCCTTTAAGCTGGAACTTCAAAAAGCTATCCAGACAAAGAAAAAATATCTCAGGAATGTGCAGGCCTACACCTTTTTTGATTATGGGAAGATTTGGAATCGCATTCCCACCTCTACAGGATTAAAAACCGAGGATCTATTTTCATTAGGGCTCGGTGCTCGATTCAACGTGACAGAAAAAATCTCTGGGTATTTGGAATGGGATAAGCCTTTGGATCAGGCAGTGGCTGCTGAGGGCAACAAGGACGGAAGATTCTTTTTTAATCTGACAGCAAGGTTTTAGGGTTTTTTAATGAACGTTTTTAAAATGAATCAGATTGCTTTCTCGCAAGCCGACGGAGAACCGCCGAAGGCTGGGAGCACATTCCCATTGGGCGTGGCCCGGCAGGTTTCAAAAAAGCCGAGCAACGCTGCTATTTTCCTGGTTTCGTTTTTAACCTATCTGATTGGAATTTTTCCTTCCATGGTTTTTGCCCTTCCTACCGGGGGCACAGTTCAAGCAGGATCAGCCACTATTGATTCTGTTTCTTCTCAGCAAATAATCATTCAGCAAAGCACCGAAAAGGCCATCATCGATTGGCAGGCGTTCGGGATTGAGAGCACCGAACATGTTGACTTTCAATTATCTCAGGGTGGGGTAACACTGAATCGAGTGACGGGCAATGATCCTTCGAATATATTCGGTAAGTTAACTTCCAATGGCGATCTCTGGCTGATCAACCCCAATGGTGTTCTTTTTGGAAGTAATGCGCAGGTGGATGTTAATGGTTTGATCGCCACGACCAGCAACATATCTAATACGGATTTTTTAAACGGAAATTATAACTTCAGTGTGCCTTCAAGCCTTTCTTCAACAGTTGTCAATCAGGGCATTATTACTGCGGCCGAGGGTGGACTGGTTGCTTTGGTTGCTCCGGGTGTGCAAAACATGGGGATCATCAACGCTCGTTTAGGTAAGGTGAGCCTTGCTTCCGGAAAAACCTTTACCGTTGACTTGTATGGAGACCAACTCATTAATCTGGGAGTAGACAGCCAGGTGATGGGACAGGTGACAGGAATAAATGGACAAGCATTAACTTCGCTGGTCTCCAATAGCGGAAGTATCTTTGCCGATGGCGGGATGGTTCGGTTGGATGTCAATGCCGCTCAGAATATTGTTGACCGTGTGATCAATATGGATGGAGTGATCCAAGCGCGTTCAGTATCTGAAAAAAATGGGCAAATCATTCTCATGGGCGGTGACGCAGGGGAAGTTAACGTATCTGGTACGCTGGATGCCTCGGGTTACGGGCAGGGGGAGACGGGAGGCACGGTTCATGTTTTAGGTGACATGCTGGATTTTTCTGGTAATGGCCTCATAGATGTTTCGGGCGATCTGGGCGGCGGGACACTCCTTTTTGGTGGCGACTATCAGGGTCAGGGCTCGGTTCCCAACGCCACGGATTCTTATATCGGACCCGATACCCAAACCTATGCCGATGCGGTGACCAGCGGTAATGGCGGAAAGGTCATTTTCTGGGCGGATCGGCGAATGCGGTTTTACGGCATCGTCAAAGGCCGGGGCGGTCAATATTTTGGGGATGGCGGATTTGTAGAAGTTTCCGGAAAAGAGGAATTATATTTTCATGGTTTAGTGGATACCACTGCTCCTAATGGAAAAACCGGTACCCTTCTTCTCGATCCAGATGACATTACTATTGGGGATGCAGCGACCAGTGGTGCTATAACCGCAACAATTTATGATACGGAACTTGAAGCCATCTCCAGTACAACCAATATCGAACTTCTGGCTACGAATAGTATTACCTTGAATGATCTTGGTGGCGACACACTGAGCTTGCAACAAGGCAGCGGAAATTCAGTGACCTTTACAGTGACGAACGGAACGATAACTTTCGCGAGTTCGAGTGACACCATTTCCACTAATGGTGGAGATATAATTTTTACTGCAACCGGAGCCTTGAATTTGGGGAGTCTGGCTTCCAATGGCGGAGACATATTTTTGACCGGTGACGACTTATCGTTAACTGGATCCGCCTCTCTGGCCAGTGGCACAGGAAGAATCATTATCTCCCATGCCAATAGTGAATCTACTGCCGGCAAAATAGTACTTGGAGACAGCTCTACCACGACATGCTCTACATTCTGTTCCATGCTTATCAGCACTTCGGAGCTTGCCAAAATGTCAGGCAGTGAACTCGTCATCGGTGGTTTGAGAGATGATGGTTCGAACAGTGAAGACGCGCAAAACTCTACTGCAACCAATGGAGACATCTATGTTAATGCGTTGACTACAGCAAATACATCTGGTTTCACCAATGGAGTGCAGCTCAATGTGAATGCGCATCTATCCGGTTCAAAAGGTGCGATTATTTTTGAGGGTTCGGCTTCCACATTTTCAGCTTTAACCGCTAACGCAGTAGATGGCATAGAGGTCAACTCAGATCTGACCACCACTACCGGAGCTCTGTCTTTGGATGGAGACTCTGATAGCACCGTAGATACTCTCTCGGGAAATGACAATATCTTATTTGCCAGCGGCACCACATTGACCAGCGCGGGAAATATTACTTTGAGTGCCGCCAGTGGTGGCATGGTCACCGCAGGTGATTTGACCCTTTCCGCCCCTTCCAGCATCACTATGACTGGAACCATGAGCGGGACAGGAGACATCTCACTTTCTGCTAGCAATGGAATTACCTTGAACAATGGCATATCCACTAGCTCAGGCTCATTAAACATCAACGCAAATTCTTCAACGTTAACACTAGGAAGCGGCGCCACTTTTAGTTCGACAAATGCCTTGACTCTTGCGGCAAGCAGCACCACCTCATCAGGGGACCTGACTCTTACTTCTTCGGCTTCGACAATAAGCGTTAATAATGCACTGGTTTCCGCAGGGGCGGTGACCATGACTGCTAGTACAGGCTTGACCCTAAGCAATAGCACGTTAACAGGGGCTGGCAACATCAGTCTACAAGGAGGGAGTTCCCTCTCACTTGCAAGTGGAATGACCATCACCTCATCAGCAGGAAATATTACTCTGGGTGCATCGGGAGGTACGATCACCGCCAATGGAGCGTTGACGCTTTCCTCAAATGGAAGTATTACGGTCAGCAATACCCTGAACGCAGCTGGGGCCGCTACACTCTACGCGAATTCGGGAATTACTCTTGGAAATAGTTTCACTGCAAATGGTGCGGTTACTCTGGATGCGGACCTCGATAATAGCGGGGCGGGAGATTTCACCATTTCATCAGGTACTTTATCGACGACCAACAATGCGCTGACCCTCACAGCGAATGACCTAGCTCTAACTGGCTCTCTTAATAGCGGAACAGGATCGACGACCATCAATGTTTCAGACGGTGGTTCTTTGGGGATTGGGTTTAGTTCTGGATTTGGAATGAATCTTACTTCTACTGAACTGGGCAATATTGGTGGTACCGGTGATCTAAATCTGGTGAACGGAGCCATTACCTTTGCCGCAGCAACCAGTTTAAGCTCTTCCGGATTATTAACGATCGGTCAAAGTGGCGGAACCATTACTGGACAAGGTGACCTCACTTTGTCTGGTGCAAAAGGCCTTTCTCTATCCTCCGGGGCAATTCTAACGGCTGAAGCAGGTGCCATCACTTTAACCGCAGCCACAGTGGGCATATCTGCAGCAGGGGCTATTACTCTCAATGCGACCAATGGCATCACTATCAATGATGACTTGACATCGGCAGGAACCACGACAATCGATGCCGATACAGATAATAATGGTACGGGAACTTTTACCCTTGCTTCCGGTGAGGCATTGAACACCGGGAACAATGCCCTGTCTATTACCGCGACAAGCTTGACTCTCAGTGGGACCTTGAGCAGTGGAACCGCAGGAACCACCCTCTTAACAGCTCAGTCTGGAACGACCATTGGATTGGGTTCTGGTACCGGAACTTTTTCTCTGACAGATACTGAACTGGGCCAAATCACTGCTGGCAGTCTCACCATTGGTGATGGAACCAATGGAAATATTGCTGTTGATGGAGTTTCCTCCGGCAACACTGACCAGTTTGGAGCGCTCACTTTGAACGCGACGGCTTCTGGTTCCTCGGTAACTTTTGGAACATCGGACTCCACTTTCCAAGGTCTGACGGTGAACGCGGAAAATGGAATCGCGCTCACTTCAAGTCTTACAACAAATGGAACGACCAGTTTCAACTCGGATTCGGATGGTGACGGTACCGGAGATTTTTCGATCTCGGCTGGCAAGACACTCACTACCAACAACAACGCATTGACCATCACTTCTAATAGTATGTCTTTCAATTCAACCGGGGCGATCACTTCCGGCACAGCCGGTACGACTCTCCTAACGGCCCAATCTGGTTCAACCATTGGTTTGGGGTCGGGTACAGGAACTTTTTCCCTGACAGATAGCGAACTGAGCCAAATCACCGCTGGCAGTCTGACCGTGGGCAACACATCGAATGGGATCATAATTGTTGAGGGCGTATCTTCCTCAAGCTTTGGAGCACTTACTTTGAACTCTGCCTCTTCGGTGACCTTTTCAACGACCGCTTCTTCATTCAGTAGCTTGACCTTGGATGCTGGGTCGGGAGTAGGTTTTGGAGTGGGTGTGACGACTACTGGAAATTTGAGCGTCACGTCAGGAGGAGCGATTACTAATACCGGAGCTTTAACAATTGGGGGAACAGCCAGTTTCACGACAGATGTCTCCGATCAGGCGATTACACTTAGCAATACCTCGAATTCTTTCACCGGTGCCGTAAGTTTGAACACTTCGGGGACATCCGGTGATGCGACATTGACCAGTAATAATGCAGTGACCCTTTCCACTTCTACCGTTGGAGGAGACCTCAATGTAACGGTGGGTGGAGGAAATTCCCTGAATGCGACGGGCGCGGCAACAGCCGGAGGTTCAATCAGCCTGTTGGCAGATGACGATATTATTTTTACTGCCTCGGGCGATTTGACCACCACGACCGGAAACATTACGGTCACGGCAAACAACGATTCTGATTCCAGCGGATCAGGTGGAGCCTTGACCATGGTGGATGGAACAGTATTTGACGCGGGTACCGGAACCCTGGCTCTATCTGCAGATGAAGATATTACCCTCGGCTTGCTCCAGACCACAAGTTCTTCCGATGCAGCAGTAACCTTGACGTCGACTAGCGGCGGTGCGTTTGATGGGGATAGCGATTCATCTCTAGATATTGATGCGGCAGATGGCAGGCTTGTGGCAGATTTGGTGACCGGATTTGGAACAGAATTTAATGCTATAGAGACCACAGTTTCATCTGTGGATATCGATAATGCAACATCCGGGGATATCAACATCTTCGAAACTGATAGCCTTGAGGTTTTTAAAATTGACCAGGCTGGATCGGGAGATGTCGATGTTTCTTATCAGGGATCTATTTCTGGAATTGATAACGCGGTAGTTTCTTTTACTGGTTTTCCTAAGGGTGGGCTTTCCTTCACTCGCCGGGATATCAAGGATCAGGTGTTAGGGAATTCTGGAAAAACTCTGGGTCAACTCGCTTTTGGGACTACCCAACAGCTTAGTTTCGGTACTTTTGAACTTAAAGCTCCTGATTTTCAAGGAAAGACACCTGTAGACCTTGTTGCTGGATCTTCCAATGGACCCTTTACCATGGATATATTCAGCAAAAGTTTTGAGCTGGTTGAGTTGGCAGAAGGAACCGCTGGAAAATTTGAAGGGATGGAAGTGAGCCAATCTTTTTGGGGTGGAACAAAAAATACTAATCTTGAAGTGGCGAAAACTCCGGATAAAAAATCTCGAGCCAGGCAGAGAACCGCTAAAAGGAAAAAATCGAGGGAGCAAAAGGTTGGTGACACGGCTTCCATTAGCATGAAAAAACCGCTCCACATCCAGAAAAGCGAATCGGGTTATCTTGGTTTTACCCCCTAGGCGGGGGGATCGCCAGCCATGGCTAGAGGTAAGTTTTTTAGATACTCAGCATCGATTATTCTCAGTTTGCCGTGTTGGGGGTCCTCGACATATTTCTTATAGATTCGGTCAAACTGGTTGCCCGTTTCAGGACTGCTTTTTAATTCGAGATACCGGGTTTCAACAGGGTCTCGTCGGAGAAGTTTGAGGGTGGAGTCTTCAAGAGTAAAGGGGGCTTCCAGTTTTTCCAGTGCGACGAGAGGCTCCACGCCTTCTGACATGATGTCCTTGATTTCTTCTTCTAAAAGATTTTTTCTTTCCTGATGGCGGGTGTGGGGATAATCAGCCTGAGAGAAAACCATAAAATCAAGATCGAACCAGTAGTTATTGATGAAGTCATCAAAGTTAACCTCTACCCCATTGCTCAAATGAATGTCTCGGGAATTACCAGGGTCGTCCCGAACCAGACTATTGTATACCTGAATGATATTGTGGACACAATCGTAGAGCACGGGCCAGTGATAGGCGCTGGCTGATTCGTGAGTGCGAAACGAATCCATCGACTTGATGAGAGTAACCAGTACGAAATGCATGTCTTCCATTTTCAGAAAGGCCGATGACCAGGGAAACCGGTTTCTGTACCATTGCTGGACATCGGCGGGGTACTCTTGTCGAGAAGAATCTTCCGGGGGGTGGTAGTCGTTGTCGACAAAATTCATAATGTCATCAACTTCCTTGTAGGCCAGGTCCAATCCCGCCCGCACCACGGTATAAGGAAACAGTTTGCGTTGGTATTCCATATACTGTTTCAATTCGGGCAGCTTATCTTCCAATTCGTGATGGTGCTCTCTTTGGCCAATTTCTTTGGCGAATATCAACATAGGCTTATTTTTTATTTCCAGAATCAAACCGCTGGGTGAACATTTTCACGAGGTTCATTTTTTCCTCATCGCTCATATTTTCGACCATTTTCCGAGCCTCGGCCATTTTCTCTGGGGTCATCTCCCCCATTGCATCTTTGGCTGCATCCTGAAACCCTTTCAGGTTGGAGGCACCTTTGAGCCAGGAAAACTCTTCGGAGTCGGAAGCCTCGGTTGGTTTAAAATCTATTTTTTCGCGCGAACGAAACTCAAGATGGTTGCCAATGATCTTGCCGAAAATCTGTTCATCCTGTAGTTTGTCCAACACGTCGGTGAGCGAGGTCCCGTGTTTTTTGCAGGCATCATAAACAGGTTTGAAGGGAAGCCTGACAATCTTCTCCGGAAATCCATTTTTTCGAATGGAATGCTTGATGCTTTCCTCAGCAGGATTCGATTCACTCATAATATTTCAAATATGTCTTGAACTCAGACCATCGGGTTGGTAATGGGGTTAATTTTTGGAATGTAGTATACTCCAGAGGAACTCGAAATAGGCATCGGTTTTTTCCTTGAGTAAGTATTATTTTATGAGAAAAGTCACAAATAAAGGGAGGCAAACAAAGCAAGGCAGTGCCGATTCCGGTGTTTCCCTTCGCTTAGCGCTTGCGCAGGTCAATGGTCTGGTAGGCGGATTCAAAACCAATGCGGAAAAGGTGAAGTCGGCATGTGCCCAGGCCCGAAAGGTGGGTGCTGATATAGTGTTGTTCCCGGAACTCATTGTCACAGGTTATCCTCCGGAAGATTTACTGTTCAAAAAAAGTTTCATCAAAAATTGCCGGGAAACCTTAAAAAAAATCGCTCCCTATACACGTGGCCTGACAGCCGTGATTGGATTCGCCGAACAAAAAGGGAAACATCTTTATAATTCCGCCGCCCTGATGTGCAACGGAAAACATATCGGCACATACCGAAAAACACTTCTTCCAAATTATGGGGTGTTCGATGAAAAGCGCTATTTCACAGAAGGGGATGAACCCGTCCGGTTCTTCTTGAAAGGTGCGCAAATCGGTCTGACAATCTGCGAGGACATTTGGGGGGAATCTGGACCGGGCAAAACCCTGAGTAAGGACGTGGACTTTATTCTAAACATATCTTCTTCCCCTTATCATAAAGGCAAGGGCAAGGCGCGAAGGCAGATGATCATCAAACGTGCCAGAAGTTATAAGTGTCCGATTGCTTATGTCAATTTAGTTGGAGGGCAGGATGAGCTGGTGTTTGACGGCCAAAGCCTGGTGGTGGATGCAAAGGGGAAAATTATCACCCAGGGAAACTCGTTTGAAGAAGAAATTATTTTTGCTGAGGTGGCGTTGTCACCGAAGAATAGAAAGCCAGTAGCCAGAGGAATCCGATCTTACCGCGCCCCGGCAACTTTGTCGAAAGCCAATATTAAAAAAGTTCCCCAACTGCCCGCCGGTGTTTACAGGAAAAAATCGGAAGAGGAAGAAGTTTATTCGGCCTTGGTGCTGGGCACCCGCGATTATATTCATAAAAACGGATTTTCCAAAGTGGTTATAGGTTTGAGTGGGGGAATCGACTCATCCCTGACAGCCGCGATTGCGGTCGATGCGTTGTGGTCTCACAACGTGATCGGGGTGCTGATGCCATCTCCATATTCTTCTAAAGGCAGTATTGACGACGCGTTGGCACTGGCGAAAAATTTAGATATTAAAACATTCACCTTTCCCATTGAGTCGGCCATGAAATCTTACGATTCTATTTTGAAAGATGCTTTTAAAGGGACGATGCCAAATCTGGCGGAAGAGAATCTGCAAGCTCGCATCCGGGGTAATCTCTTAATGGCGCTCTCAAATAAATTTGGCTGGATGGTTTTGACCACTGGCAACAAGAGTGAAATCAGTATGGGGTATTGCACGCTCTATGGAGATATGGCGGGAGGATTTGCCGTGATCAAAGACGTGCCTAAAGTTTTGGTTTACGAGCTCTGTCATTGGCTAAATCGAGAGCGAGAAATTATTCCTAAAAATGTTTTAACCAAGGAACCTTCGGCAGAACTCAGACCTGACCAGAAGGATACGGATTCTTTACCTCCCTATGAATTGCTCGACCCGGTTTTATTGCGTTATATCGAACAGGATTTATCCATAGAAGAAATCAAGGTTGCCGGTCTATCCAAATCTGAAATAAAGCGCATTGCCCGGTTGGTGGATTTGAATGAATACAAACGTCGGCAGGGTCCTCCGGGTGTGAAAATTACTCCTAAAGCTTTCGGCAAAGACCGCCGACTCCCTATCACCCGTTCTTAGCCTTCTAGCAACGATAGCTCTTGCTTTTATTTGTGTTTTCTGTGAAGGCAAGGGGATATGGTTTTAGAATAAAAAAGGTTATGCTGTCTTAATTAGTGTGTTTGTCTCCAAAATTAAATTGATGGAGTGTCAAATGAAAATCGGTTTTGTCGGGCTTGGAAAAATGGGATCCAATATGGTGGAACGTTTGCTTCGAAATGGGCATGAGGTTGTTGCCTATGACCCAAATCTTTCAGCCGACAGATTTGGAAAAGATATTGAACGGATGAATTCTATTGCTGAATTGGTAGAGAATTTACCGCAACATCGTATTGTATGGCTCATGGTTCCAGAAGGTAACCCTGTAAAAGAGAATATTGAAGAATTAGCCAAAGTATTGAAAGCAGGAGATACAATTGTTGATGGAGGAAATTCCAACTGGCGAGACACGCAAAGTCATGCCTTTGAGCTAGAGAAAAAGGGAATTAATTTTGTCGACTGTGGAACCAGTGGTGGGGTTTGGGGATTAGAAAATGGATATTGCTTGATGGTAGGAGGCGATCAAACAGCCTGCTCCAAACTGGACCCAATTTTTAGCGCTCTGGCCCAGGAAAATGGATTTTTATATTGTGGCCCTAGTGGTGCCGGTCACTTTGTGAAGATGGTTCATAATGGAATTGAATATGGCATGATGCAGGCCTATGCCGAAGGCTTTGAGGTGATGGAGAAATCGTCATTCAATCTTGACATGCACAAAATAAGTAAAGTTTGGCAAAAAGGAAGCGTGGTCCGATCCTGGCTTCTTGAGTTGGCGGAAAGTTTATTTGAGGAAGACCCAAAGCTTTCTAAAATTAAAGATCATGTTGAGGACAGTGGCGAGGGAAGGTGGATGGTACAAACCGCAATCGATCTTAATGTGCCTGCCCCAGTCATTACCTTATCCCTTTTATCAAGATTAAGGTCACGGCAACCCGAATCTTTCAGCATGAAGGTCCTTGCCGGATTAAGAAATCGGTTTGGTGGCCATGCGATCAAATCTAAGTAAATATTAACCCGAAAAACTTTATAAAATATTTGTGGTTTGAGTGATAACGTAAAAGTGTTTTCCAGCTTTAAAAGTCTTTGTGGCGCCTTGGTGGATGATTGGTTTGAAGGTGCTAATCAAGCATTGAACAAACAAACGACTTTTAACCTCGGTCTGTCTGGAGGGAACACTCCCCGCAATGTGTTCCAGCATTTACCGGAATTTGAAAAATGGAAAAGGATCCCCTGGGATATTGTCCATATTTTTTGGGTGGATGAGCGTTGCGTAAAGCCGGATCATAGCGAAAGCAATTTTAAACTTGCTAGTAACTTGATGCTGAAAGACATATCCATCCCCGAAGAAAATATCCATCGAATCCATGGAGAAAATGATCCAGTCGTTGAAGCCAACCGATATGCGGATGAACTGAAGAAACACTTCGCGCCTGGCAAGGGGCAGAACCCAAGTTTGGATTGGATTTTTCTGGGTGTCGGAACGGATGGGCATACTGCATCTATTTTTCCCGGATCCACTCTTGCAAGCTCGACAAGCCAGTTATGTGGGGTCACCACTCACCCGGATACCGGACAAAAAAGAATATCCTTAAGCTTGCCGGTGATTAACGCGGCCAAGCGAATAACCGTTATTGTTTCAGGTCAGGATAAGGCTGCCATCGTTTCCCGAATCTTGAACTCTCCATCAGAGAACAGGGGTTTGCCAGCGGGAAAAATTCGGCCCCTGACAGGAAATGTTGAATGGGCGCTGGATGAGTTGGCCGCATCTCAACTTGAGAAATATACATGAATAATCTCGCCGACAATAAAAATGGGTTTATTGAGTGCTACGATATTGGAGGAACCAATATCAGGGCCGCACTTATTGTTGACGGTAAAATAGAAGAACCTTTTATTAATGAAAAAACAGAAAAAAATAATGTTGGTTCTCTAGTTCAGCAAATCAAAAGAATTTCCTCTTCGCTGAGAAAGGCGCACCCGGAAGCACCCTTAAGTCAAATTCAGGCCGCTAGCATGGCACTTCCTGGTCCTGTAGAAGGCATGATATTGCTGGGATCAAAACCATTAGAGTTTGATGAAGAAATAGATTTTTCCTGTCTTCTCGGAGATTATTTTAATGTTCCTCTCCTAATTGGCAACGATCTCAACATGGCCAGTCAGGGAGAACTCGCTCTGGGACAATTTAATGAAATAAAAAATTTTTGCCTGGTGACCATCAGTACGGGAATTGGTGTGGGAGTCATAGTGAATGGAAGTTTATATAATAGACAAACTGAGATCGGGCACATCGTTCTCGAAACAAACCCCGACTTGGCAAACCCCTGTTTAGGGCATAATGGTTGCTGGGCGGCACAAGCTTCAGGTGTGGGAGTTGAAAAAACGGTTGAGAAAATGGGACAAAAATTGACGGCAGAGGAAATATTCGAGGACTCTCAATTTCAGGAAACTGTGAACAAGGTGAAGCACTACAATGCCTATGGAATTGGAAATTTAATCAATGCGTACGATCCGGAAAAAATTATCATTATGGGTTCTTTAGGCCTTAAGCAGTTTAATAAGATTATTCCCGATCCGGAAATTATTAAACAATATACCTTGTTGAAAAACATCCCCGAAATAGTTCCCACAGCACTGGGGGAAAACATAGGCCTGTTTGGGGCCTATTTCAGTGCTAGAAACTTTTTAAAAACCGCATAAAATTGTGAGACTCTTTCCGGGAAACACCAGTGTGCAAGATCTCCCTGACATGAAAATAACTCCCAAAGTTTTTGGCAAAGATAGGCGATTGTATATAACTACTGGCCGTAGTAGCAGTTAGTTAGATGTGCAATATTATTCAGATTTTTTCTTAATTCTATCAATTTCTGCAATTTCAGCGCGCAACTTATCCACACCCTCTCTATTAATCAACTTTGGATCAATTTTTTCGATAGTCTCTATGTTTGCTAATTCCATTTTTTTCAAGCCAGGTGTACATAAAGTTATTTGAGTTGCTAGAAAATGTGCTGAGCCAATATAATTCCGTAATGGGCGGATATTTTTTATTGAATCATAATTGAAATAAATATATTCAGCATCATCCTCACCTTCAAGAAATTTGAGATCAGCTTCTTCGCTAGATTCGTTATGTAAAATAACTACCGACATTATTGCGGATAAAAACTCTTTGCAAACCCCTTCAATTTTTGCCCATTCGAGATAGGTTTTTGAAATATCAATGTGAGCGGAGGGTTCTAATATTTTTACTGCTTTAGCAAATTCAGGCATGAATATTTGGTTTAAATCTTCAATTTTAGTTATGCCTTGAATATTCTTTTTGGGTAAAGAGTCTTCAAATTCTTTCAAAATTTTCGATATTTGATCTAAGGCAGCGTATTTCCCAATTCTATTCAACTCTTCTCTTTGCTGTTCAAGAGCTTCTCTTTGCAAAGCTAGTTCTTGTCTTTGGAGAACTAGCTCCTTTCTTTGTTGCATAAAACCAGCTATCAGCCATATGAAGGCGAGTGCGGCGGAAAATCCAGCAAAGAAATCACCAATTTGTGCGGCAGTTTCCGTTTTATTCCCAATAAAGACCCCAAGAGCTAAGAAAATTACTATGCCGGAAAGCCACCCTGGCCAATTACTTTTAATCCAATTAGTCATATTTTGTTTTCTGTTGAAACCTGTGGTTGAGAATAATTTTTGGGAATTATTTTCTTAAGTCCATTAAATTTTTAGGTTCATGTACATCACAAAACGCCTCAATTCCCATTTTTATGATTAGAGCAGTTGCATATACGGCAATTGCATAAACCCCAATGCTTAACCCCGATAATGCGGCAATAATAGCGGTCGTAATATATTTTTTATCTAGAACTGCTTGCATGCCGTTTGTAAACCACATTTTGTACACTTCGCTCTCTTTGTCGCATAGGGACTTCCAAAGAATTCTCTCAAATGCAGATAATACGCTTTTCCCCAGTTTCCTTTTTTCTTTTATTTCTACGTATGCTGGCAACATCCTTTTTTCTTTAAAAGTAAGTAATTTCTGTGATTCTCTATTAACTTCCTCGACGAATTCTATTGTGCTACTTGATACTTCGGAGCCAAGAAGCGCCAAGATTTCGTCTTCAGTATTTTCACAAACTAATTTTCCTGCATCCTTTTGTACTCTTTCTGGGTTTAAGTTTTCCAACCCCTCGATAGCGAGTGAAGACAATAGAGCCTCGTCGTTGAATCTTTTTGCTAAACTTGCTTTGAATTGGGTTCTTTTTGCTTCTGATTTAATGTTTTTCTCACACTTTAGAGCTTCGACCATATAGGGCCTTGCGGATTTGAGATCACGTTTCCTTAAAAAACATATAGCAAGTAATGATGTTGCTTCTAAGTAAAGCCTTGTGGTTTCTGCAACCTTTCTTCTAACCCCTAGAAACCCTTTAATTGCTATACTTAGTTCTCCACATTCCATAGCTGTTTCAAATAGCCTATTTTTGGTCTGCATTAATCGAGTTTCATGTCTTGTCGGTCTTAATAGTTGTTGGATTTTAAAAGTAATTCGTTTTGCTTCTTCATAGTTCCTGGTCTCCTCAGCTCTTTGAAGTTGGGGCTCTAGAGATTTGAGTTTTTCTTTTTGTTCTTTTGTGAGTTTTTCGCTGCTCATGGGGAAGCTTTTTATTTAAAAGTATTAATTTGATAAAGCTAGGCTAGGAAGTATTACAAACGCTGTTTCCGAACTCGGATTTTACTGGATTGATATGTGGATTGAAAGGATAATGAGGATTACAAGTCGACTCTTCGATGGACTTTGGGTGACTTTAACCTTGGGGCGGTTGCGTCACTGCCCTACTGGACCCAGGGTTGCGCTGGCGTCCGCCGTCAGGGGGTGGTAAAATGGGTTTTTAATGCAAAACTAATCTCTGTTTTTATTTTTCAGGGGGAAAATAAGTATGAAAAAAATAGGTGTGGTGCTATCAGGATGCGGGGTGTTTGACGGGGCGGAGATACATGAATCGGTCATCACGTTATTGGCGATTGATCGGGCTGGCGCCAAGGCGGTGTGCATGGCCCCCGATGTGGAACAGATGCATGTGATCAATCACCATAATGGCGAGGAAATGCTGGGAGAAAAACGTAACGTGTTGGTGGAATCGGCTCGCATTGCCCGTGGAGAAATCCGCGATATCAACGCGGTCAAGGCGGATGATATTGATGCTTTGGTCTTTCCCGGTGGATTCGGCGCGGCGAAAAACCTTTCCAGTTTTGCGGAAAAAGGGTCCGACTGCGATGTCCATCCGGATGTCATGCGATTGGTGAAAGAGTTCATAGCCAAACAGAAGCCGCAAGCGGTGTTATGCATCGCCCCTGCCATGATGGCTAAAATTTATGAAGGGGAATCATCCAAACCTACGTTGACCATCGGTAATGACAAGGATGGCAGTGGCATGATCGAAGAAATGGGCAGCAAGCATCAGGAATGCTCGGCTCGGGATTTTGTCCTCGATAAAGAAAATCATATTGTCTCCACTCCGGCCTATATGGTGGGTCAGAGTATCTCTGAGGTGGCCGAAGGCATAGAAAAAACCATCGATGAACTCCTCAAAATGGTTCCCTGACCGGGCCCCGCCCGGTGTAAGCAGACTCCACTCCTTCGGTGGTCGCCAGCTTTACCGCCAAATTGCTCCTGTGGTTTGCAGGCGGAGGCCTTTCCGCTAAAGGATTTACCTCAGTTTTCCGTAAAGATATACTGGACTCTTATATATAATGGTACTGAAACGGATTTCTTGATACGGGCTATGAACGGATCTCAAAAAACTATATTGGTAACGGGTGGCGCTGGTTTTATTGGTAGTAATTTTATCAAATTCATTCACCAACGTTATCCGGACACCAAAATCCTTCTGCTGGATGCTTTAACCTATGCCGGCAATCTGGACAATATTCCTCCCAGCCTGAAGTCCAATGGCCATTTCAAATTTTTTCATGGCAATATCACCCACCCCGATATTGTAAACAAGCTGGTTTCTGAAGCGGATATTGTTGTGCATTTCGCGGCGGAATCGCATGTGACCCGCTCGATTTATGATAATGCGATTTTCTTTGAGACGGATGTCATTGGTACGCAGGTGGTGGCTAATGCGATTGTGAATAATCCGGTCGAATTGTTTGTGCATATTTCATCTTCCGAAGTTTACGGAACGGCTCTCCGCGCTCCAATGGACGAGGAGCATCCGCTTAATCCAATGAGTCCTTATGCGGCAGCGAAGGCTGGGGCAGACAGGTTGATCTATTCTTATATCAAGACCTACGATTTGCCAGCGGTCATTATTCGTCCATTTAATAATTACGGACCGTGTCAGCATCTGGAAAAGGCAATTCCAAATTTTATTGTCAGTGCTTTATTGGACCAGCCGTTGACCATTCACGGTAACGGTGAAAGTTCTCGCGATTGGATGTATGTGGAAGATACTTGTGAAGCGCTGGACCGGGTTTTGCATTCAGAGCGCGACCGGGTATTAGGTCAAACGATCAACCTGGGAACAGGCACCGACACCTCAGTGGTGGAGATTGCCCGTAGAATATTGCGGTTACTGAACAAGCCCGATAGCTTATTGCAGTTCATTGAAGATCGTCCCGGTCAAGTGACCCGACATATTTCTTCGACAGAAAAATCTCTTGAGTGCCTGGAATGGGAATCGAAAATTGAATTGGATGAAGGCCTCGCGCGCACCATTGAGTTTTACCAGAATAATCGCCAGTGGTGGGAACGGGTGATGTGGATGAAAGAACTCTGGGCTCCTAAAGGATAAAGTTTATGCGGGTTACTATTCTTCAACCTTCTTATTTGCCGTGGTTAGGTTTTTTCGAGCAAATGAGCCGCTCTGATAAATTCGTCCTTCTCGATGATGTGCAATACACGCGTCGAGACTGGAGAAACCGCAACCGAATTCGAGTGGGAGAGGGTTGGGCCTGGTTAACGGTGCCGGTTCTGCAAAAAAGCCGGTTTACTCAAAGCCTTTTAGAGACTCGTATCGATAATTCGGTATCATGGCGGAAAAAGCATTTGCAATCCCTTCGCCTGCATTATTGCAAGTCGCCTTATTTTGAAAATTATTTTCCCAGATGCGAACAGTTGTACGCAAAAGATTGGGAATTCTTATTTGATCTTTGTCTGGAAACGATTCGTCTCCTCCAAGAAGAGATAGGCATTGAAACTCCCCTACTGCGTTCCTCGGAGATGAAAATATCTGGGACAAAAACGGAGAGGCTTCTTTCGATTTGCCGCGAATTGGGAGCAACGCATTATTTGAGCGGTGAGTCGGCGAGTGATTATATCTCGGAGAAAGATTTTTCCAGTCAGGGAATTGAACTGGAGTATCAACATTATGAGCATCCGGTTTACCCGCAAAGGTATCCTGGGTTTGTTCCTCATTTATCTGCCATTGATTTATTGTTCAACTGTGGGAAGCAAAGCTTAGGCATTCTGAAACAAGCGGAACCGATCCGTTGTCCATAGGCATTCCATTATGATGGATTTCAAATCCCTACAAAAAATCCTGCCGCGAATTTATTCGTTTCTGCCGTTCTATCTGGCACCGCGATTTGCCTTGCCCCCGGTTCAGGCTTTTTTCGAGGTGACTTATCGGTGCAACTTGCGTTGTGATATGTGCCATTACCTGGAAATAATTGAAGAAACAGAAACTAAAAAAACATATACCAACGAAATGTCGAGCGAGGAAGTGAAAAAAGCGATTTCAAAACTTCCCCGGTTTTCACTGATTACTTTCACGGGGGGCGAGGCATTCATGAAAAGTGATTTCATGGATATCCTTGAGTTCGCCACGCAGAGGCACAAAGTCCATATCATTACCAATGGGACTACCTTGAGCGAAAAGGTTGTAGAAGATCTCATGCGGCTAAGGTTGAAATCTGTTTGGGGTTCCGGTTTATTTTACATGGGGGTTTCGCTTGAGGGAGAAGAAGCTCTGCACGATCGCATCACAACCATTCCCGGTTCTTTTAAAAAGACCACGCAAGGACTGGAAAGGCTGGTGGCAAAGCGCAAGGAATTGAAATCAAAGTTTCCGCTCATTCACCTGACTTGTGTTATCAATCGAGGAAATGTGAGGGAACTGGTACTGTTGTATGAATATGCAAATAAACTGGATGTCAACGTTGCTAATTTTGTTTTAAGTAGTCCGGCCACATACTGGCATGGAAAGGATTATGATCAGGACGACCACTTGCAACGGCTCACGACCCCTGTAGAGGAAATCGAACCCGAGCTCTTGCGGGAGCAGTTGGATCTTTTACTAGGGAAAAGTAAAGGGAAGGGGACAAAGCTGAGATTTTCGCCGAACTATATTACGGTGGATGAGATTGTCCGCTACTACAGCAACAAAAGTTCTTACCAGGATTATCGGTGCTATATCCCCTGGACGAAGGTGGCTTTTTCGGCCTATGGAGATGTTTTCAGTTGCCCGCATTTTCGAGTAGGTAATGTAAATAATGATAGCGGTCCTTCGGCCTGGCAGTCGGAACGCATTAGCAATTTTAGAGAAAAACTAAAGGCGGAAGGAATTTTTCCGGGATGCCTGGGTTGCTGCCAATCGGAGTATATTGGCCCGACTCCTCTCACGGGAGAGGTAGAAATTAAGAACAGGTCACAAAAAGTTCAATTTTTAAAGCCCAGAGAAAGCAGTTGCTCGGTGCCAACTTTTAATCGGGCCAAGCCCGATGGCAGTCTCTAACGAAAAATATGGATACGAACCCGGAAATTTCTATTGTTGTTCCTGTGTATAACGAGGAACCCATCGTTGAAGAATTGTGTCTACGGCTCAAAAAAGTTTGTGATGGATTAAACCGTTCTTACGAAATTGTGATTGTGGATGATGGCAGTGATGATGGCTCATTTGAAAAGCTTCAGCGGATCAAGGAGGCTGGAGGGACAATGCGTCTGGTACAGTTGACCCGGAACTTTGGTCAACAGTCTGCTGTGCTGGCTGGATTTAGAATTAGCCGGGGAAAAATTGTGGTTCAACTGGATTCGGATTTGCAGAATCCTCCAGAAGAAATTCCCAAACTGCTTGCCGCATTGACGAGGGATATCGATCTTGTCACAACGGTGCATAAAAAGAGACAGGATGGATTGATGAGAGTCCTGGGGTCGAAGCTCCTATGCAGGTTTGGTCAAATGCTGTTTGGAGATGCTGTAAAATTAAATTTAAGTTCTTTTCGTGCAATGCGTCGGAGCGTGATAGATAAAATTGAAACATGTCGGGACCGGTCTCGATACATGGCGGTATTGATGAGCTGGATGGGACTGCCCAGTGTGGAAATTGAAGTGGAACACCATGTCAGGAAAAAGGGTACGACCAAATACAGTTTTCTGACCTTGTTTAAACTATCCTGGGATCTTGTAACGGGGTACTCCAATTTGCCATTGAGATTTGTGACCTATTTGGGATTATTTGGAGCTTTAATGGGGTTTCTCATGATGGCATTTTTACTATATCAACGCATGGCTAATGGAATTTTGATTGAGGGCTTTATTGTTCTCTCGGCGGTGTTTGCATTTTTTGCCGGCGTCCAACTTCTTTCCATTGGATTTCTGGGAGAATATCTTGGGAGGGTTCATTCCCAGATCCAGGGCCGCCCAGACTATATTGTGGGAAAGGTGATGGAATGATGCAAATTAAGCCTCTTACTTCTTTGATTATCGAGCCGACCAATACTTGTAACCTGCGTTGTACGTTTTGTTTTGTGACAGAAGGTATGACACGGAAAGAAGGGTTCATGGATTTTGGTTTATTCAAAAAAGTTATTGATGACTGCCCTGGGCTCGAGCATCTGTGTATGCACAATTGGGGAGAGCCTCTCTTGCATAAGGAAATCTTCGAAATGTTCGACTACGCTCATAGGGCGGGAGTCAAATATATCGTGATGAATACCAACGGAACTTTGTTGACGGATAAAATGATTGGCAGGATTGTTGATAGTCCTCTTAATATCATCCGATTTTCCATTGATGGTTCTGCTGAAACGTTTAAGCGTATACGTGGCGTGGAACTCGAAAAAATTGAGAAAAATATTATTCGGCTAAAAAATGAAAAAGAAAAACGTCGACCGGATTTAAGCATGGGCGTAGTTTTTACTGTAGAGGAAGAAACTCAAGAGGATGTCGATCCTTATATTGGCCATTGGGAAGCTATTGCCGATCATGTTCGAACACAACCCAAACTGATTCAAAGCCCAAGAGAAGAGCCATGCCCGGAGCCTTTTGGAAAAGACTATGGAAAGCTTGTGGTTTTATGGGATGGGACGGTGATTCCTTGTTGCGTCGATTATAACGCCACCCTAAAACTGGGAAATGCTTTTCAAGATAATGTGCAAGACCTATGGAGGGGTAGCGAAATTGCGCGATTACGTGCTCAGCATGAAAGTGGAGAATTCCCCGATGTCTGCATCAATTGTAATGAATGCAAAACATCGAAAACCCAAAAACGTTTCTTTTTTGAAGAGCTTGTGCCCTGATGGAATCTGCAATGGCATCCTCGGCCACTAAAGAAAAGGTGTTGGAAGAAAACCGAAGGGTGCATGCTTTGGAAAATCGGCTATATCTTTCCCGCCACCCTGAGCAGACTAATTTTTTTCAAACCGCTATTCTGGAAAAAACTTTGGATGCAGTGTGTTCTACCCTGAAGCAGGATTCTAGAGTTCTAGACCTGGGTTGTGGAACCGGTTACCTTTCGTTGGGTTTTTTATCCCGGGGATACCGTTTGACGGGTTTGGATTTGTCGCAGGAAATGATTCAGGCATTTGAAGACTCTCTCCCCGAAGAATTACAACCTCAGGCGCAATTTATTGTGGGCGATGTAGAAGAATTTCTTTTACAAAATCAGGAAGAGTTTGATGTGATCGCCTTGTCAGCAATATTGCATCATCTCTTTGATTATGAGTCTGTGCTTCGGAAAATTTGCGCAAGGCTTTCTTCTGGAAATCAACTTGTCATATTTTTCGAGCCGCTTAAGCAGGAGGTTGAATCACCGTTAAGGTTTGCTCTGCATCGCGCGCTTTCCTGGCTGGATGAAAAATTATATCGATCTGAAATGAATATGCGAAATATTTCGGTGCTGGATGAGGAGTACCATCATTCGGATTACCAGAGACAATTTGGGGGAATTGATCCGAGCCGAGTCCAGAAAATTTTGCTGGATGAGGGTTTGGAAGTTTTAAAAATCGAAAAATATTGTGCCAGACGCTATGGGTTCCATGCATGGCTGGCAAATAAGGTATTGAAGACTCAAAACACCTTTAATTTACTGGCGACTCGACTTTAAGCGTCTGTATTATATTTTTGGCTAATTTGGTTGGTGGGAATCCCCAGGTTTTTAGCCAAGGTCTGTGCTATTTCGCTTCCCTCTGTATCGTCGATTTCCAAAAACGCGATCCCAATATCATAATAGGTGTCAAACTTTTCCACCCGCGCGACTAGTGCTTTTACAATAATGGGTTTGTCGATGCCCTGATCTGTAATCTGAACCTGGACCTGAGCGCCGATTTCAATAGAAATGGGGCTTTCGAAAAGTAAACCTGAGCTACTGAAATTTTTTCCTTGAACTTTAATTTGTTCATGCCCTAGAGCAACTTTGCTCACGTGGACTTCTCCCGCAAAATCTATCCTTATATAATGTCGTTTATCTAAAGCGTGCAGGAAAATTCTGTTTCTACCACTTTCTTTAGCTTGATAAAGTGCGACATCCGCGGCATGGATTAGTGACTTGATATCTTTTGCGTCAGTAGGATAAGAGGCGACTCCACCGCTTAGAGTGACGCCAAACGATTTCCCATCAAAGTCCAACTTCAACTCTTCAACTTTCTGTCGAATTCGTTCTGCAATAACCAGTGCGTTGATCTTCTGGGTTTCAGGAAGAATAAGAACCAGTTCTTCTCCGCCATATCTACAAGCAATGTCTTCGGTCCTCTTTTCCAAGATCAGGATTTCCGCCACGCGCTTAAGGGTTAAGTCCCCTGCCTGATGACCCCAGGTATCATTTAGATTTTTAAAATTATCCAAATCAAAAAATATGAGAGAAAAACTTCCATCATATCTAATGGCTTTGCTAATTTCTCCATCAAGGGTTTCATCAAAAAATCGCCGGTTGAACAATCCTGTCAAACCATCAGAGCGTGAGACCTTCCGGGTCTCCTCCAACACTTTTAACTCAATCATTGTTGGTGATTGCAGGTTTTTAGAGACTTCGCTGAAATAGTCGCACATGGCGGTTATTAATTTAACGGGTCTTTCGAGTTTTGTTTCCAAAAGGCTTTGATGCTTGATGATTTGATCCCAATTGGACTTAGCATCCTTGGTGTTGAACTCAAGGTGGGTTAATACATTGAGTAAAATGGGGTAGGTTTCTTCTCCCTCAGTCTCGACAAGGCCCTGAACTGTTTCCAGGAATTCAGAATTTTTCGATAAACCGGAACTCAGGGAATCTATGATCGTTTGTCTTATGTCACTCATAACCGTACCTCGGGTTCGGCGTTACACTCACCACTTCTATGTAATATAAATCACCAGGGGTGGGAAAATCAACCTGTAGAAAAGGGGGGCTGTCAAAATATACCTATGCCGGATAATTTTTAGCAAAAGCCAATAGAAAGGTATTGTTGCATCAAACAATTTCCAGAACTTGAATATTTGCCAAAGCCGTGGACTTTTGCAGGGCATCTTCTCCTTTTGGGGTTAGTTTGTTACCCGCAACATTTAAGAAGTGCAGACCAGAGAGTTGGTGGGAATTGGCAAGGTGAATAGCTCCATCATCGCCAATAGCATTTAGAGCAAGAACTAGTCGCCGAAGACTGACCAGGTTTTTAGACTTGGCAATTGCCAGGGTGCCTGATGCATGTATCCAATTTTCGTTTTCAAGATACAAAGATTCCAATTGGGTCAGTGTAGCCGATTGGGCCAGTGCTGTAGCCCCTTTATCGCAAATATTATTATTGTTCAGGCGTAAAGATTTTAATCCAGAGAAATGGAGGGATCGCGCCAAAGCCTCTGCGCCTTCCTGCCCGATTTTGTTTTCACCCAGGTCTAGGGCCTCCATATTTTTCATGTTTGTAGATTCTGCTAAGGCCTTTATTCCTTCTGCGCGAAGATCGTTATTATTCAGGTCCAGAGTTTTGAGTCGGGTAATTGTTTTTGATTGGGAAAGGGAAAAGGCGCTGTCTGTCGTCAACCCGTTATTATGCATGACCAATGTTTCCAGTTTTTCAAACATGGAAGATTCTGCCATGGCATAGACTCCATCATCTCCAAGATGGTTATTGTTCAGGATCAAAACCTTAAGGTTAGGAAATACCTGGGATCGTGCAAGAGCCTCCATTCCTTCACCCGTCAAACTATTATCAGAGAGATCAATGCTATGGATTTTTTCAAGAGGCGGAGACTGCTGTAAAAACTTTAAACCTTCGTCCCCAATCCCAGTATCTCGAAGATTGATACTTGTTAATTGACGTCCAATTTTTGAATTGGCAAGCGACTTGATGCCCAGAGGTTCCAAGCGGTTATATGAAAAATTTAATTGCTCCAGATTGCTTATGCCCTCTGACAGAGAAAGAACTTTTGCTCCCAGAGATCCGATCTCGTTGCTGGATAAATTCAAGATCTTCAGGCGGTCCAGTGCATTACACTTGGAAAAGAAGAATAAGGCTTCATCGTCAAGATTGTTGTTCCCAAGCGAAAGATTTTCCAGATTATAGAAACAGTCCGAAGCACTGAGTGATTGCAATCCTCCTGCGTTTAAACCGGTCTGATCAAGGTTCAAATAGGAGACAGATTTAATGGGCCCAAACCCGGCAATAGCTTTAAAATCTTCTTCATTAAGCTGGCAGCTTAAAAGATTTAAAGATTTTTTATCGGTACTTAATTTTTCCTGAATGAGGGCGCCCAGGTCGGGGTTCTCGGTATTTTTTTCAAAATACCGGAGGAATTCAAGACTGTCGTCAATGTCTTTTGCTTCGGCCATATTCAGGGGGTATTAGATTAAGTAAAGTGATTATACCTCTCCGGGGCACGAAAGCTAAGAAAGAATATAACGTACCACGCCCACTAGCGTGGGAGGTACCTGGGGCTACTTAAGTCGAGATAACTTTTTTACCCCTTCGGGGCACGAGATTTAAGGAAGAATATCACGGCCGCCAGAAAATGATATTTCCATTTGAGGCCAGCGTCAGGCTGGTTAATTGAAGTGAACTGAAACCGCTTTGGAGACACCCTGCTCTTCCATGGTTATGCCATAAAGTGCGTTAGCAAAAGTCATGGTTTTTTGATTGTGGGTGATGATGATGAATTGTGTGTTGATGGCCATTTCCTTTAGCATTTCCTGAAACCGGACGACATTGGCTTCGTCTAGCGGAGCATCGACTTCATCCAGCAAGCAGAAAGGACTGGGTCGAACTTTGAATACTGCGAACATCAGGGCGATGGCGGTCATGGCTTTTTCTCCTCCCGACATCAACGCCAGGCTTTGCAGGCTTTTGCCCATAGGGTTGGCGGAGATTTCAATTCCCGAATCAAGAGGGTTGGATTCATCTGTCAAGGTAAGGCTTGCCTTTCCTCCTTGGAAGAGTCGCGCAAAAATTTCCTTGAAGTTTTCGTTTACCAGCACAAAGGTGTCGAGAAACCTTTGCTGGGTAGTTTGGTTTATTTTTTCAATGGTAGAATGGAGTAGTTCGATCGACTCGGCTAGATCGTCTTGCTGTTTTTTCAGGAAGGTGTATCGCTCGTTGGTTTTTTCAAAATCCGAAAGTGCTGCTAAATTCACCTCTCCTAATTTTGCAACCTTCTCCTTTAATTCTTTAACTTGCTCATCGGTTTCATTTTCATTGATAGTGTCGTCAAAGGCCGATTGCAATTCTTCTCGTGTTGCATTGAAGTCCTCGTATGCCCGCTCTTCTATGTGGACAATTTGCAGACGATTTTCTGATCGCTTAATTTCTATTTGTGAAAGAGTTTCAGTGATCTCCTGAATTTTCCTGGAAAGTTCGCGGGTATCCTGCTCCATATTCTTTAGGTCTTCTTCCTTTTGTCTCAAGGACTCTTCTTCTTGAACGGCTGTTTCGCTCTTTTGATCCTTTTCTCGAGAAAGCTTGAGGACCAAATTCCCCAGAGTTGAAATTTCGGTATCAATTTCTGCGATTCTATTCTGGTTAGAAATTCGGTCTGCCTCACGTCTTTCAATCTGCTGCTTAAGATTTTGTTGCTGAAGTTCCAGTCGTTTGATTTCGGTGAGCGTGTTTTCCCGCCGACCGATTAACGATGCGATCAAAACTTTAAGTCTGCTGATTTCGGATACAACCGTTTCAAGGCTGGACCGGTTTTGTTCCAGTTCTTCTCGATAGCCGGCTAAGAGTGTTTCTTCCTGAATTCTTTTTTGCTCAGTGGATGCCAATTGCTGATCAAGCAAGGATTTCTCTCCGGCCCATTGATTTTTTTCATCGTTTAGCGCGGTAATTTCTTCGCCTATGGCGGCATCCCTGCTTTCAAGCCGTTCTACCTCCTTGCTCCACTGTTCCAGATCGCGGAGTTTGTTGTTCGTTTCAAGTTCTGCGGAAACGGTTTGCTGATCTAATTGTCTCAGGCGAGCCTCAAGCTCGGAAAGGCCTTGTTTTTTCTTTTCGATGTTTTCCTGCGAAACATTCAATTCTTCTTTGAGTCTACCGACATTGTCGGTGAGTGTTTCTATTTCGCGGTTTCGTGCAAGTAGGCTGGAAGAAGCATTCTCTACAGAACCTCCGGTGATGAATCCGTTTGGATCAATCATTTCGCCGTTCAAGGTGACGGCCGTTCCATGAAATTTTGAATCCTGATGTAGATGAAGAGCCACATCCATATCCTGAACGATGACAACACTTTTCAGTAACAAGTCTATGACAGGTCGGTATTCTTCCTGGCATTCAATAAAATTAAGCGCTTTGCCCACGACTCCTTGTGTGCCATTCAAATAAAGAGGTTCCGTGGGAACTGTTTTCGGATTAAGAGGGACGAACAACCCTCGGCCGGAATGATTGTTTTTGAGATAACCGATAGCCTCCATAGAATCTGAATAGGAGTTCACGATAACGCTTTGGAGTTTTTCTCCCAAAGCTGTTTCGATAGCCACTTCATATTCTGCCGGGGTTTGTAGAACATCGACCAATACTTCTCGGATTCCTGGAATCCGTTCGCCATTTTCCTTGCCCATAAGGGATTTGACACCTTCGTGAAATCCCTCAAACTGATTCCTTAATTTTTCCAATGAACTCAGCAGCGAGGCTTTTTGGAAATAGTCTTCCTTTTTAGAACTATGGCTTTCTATTTCAGCTTGGAGCTGTTGCGAGTACTGAGTATTCTCTTGGCGCAAAGCCTCCTGTTGTTCCTTTAAGTGTATTAGCTCCTCATTTTTTTGCTGATGCTGTACCTTTCCTTGTCCCAAGGCTGACTGGTTTTCCTGAATTTGGGAATGGGTTTCTTGCTTTTCTGTTGCAAGTTTTTCCCCGCGGGTTTCCAAGCCTTGAACCCGGGTTTCGAGAGCGGTCAACTGATTTTTTGATTGAGCCGTTTGCTGAAATATTTCTAGAACATTTCTTTCCCCATTGAGAACTCGTTCTTGAGCTTCTTGCAAAGTTTCTCGCTGTTGCTCGTTTTCAGCCTTATGCTGGTCCAGTATAATTTCCTGCTCATTGATTTCCTGTGAGGTGTTGGAGAGGTTCTGTCTTTCACCTTCGATTTTGTTTGTCAGGCTGCTAATTTCCCCGGTCATTTGAGAAACTTCCCCTATAGCAGATTCAATGTCGGTTTCCGCTTCTGATTTCTGTTCATTTTTGAAGGCGATATTTTGTTCACCGCTACCGATTTGGGAGCTCAGTTGATGAATGGTTTCGCGGGCTTCATTCAAACGACTCAGCGATTCCTCAATTTCCACATTGAGTTGGGCAATCTGATTTTCGAATGTTGCGTGGCGGGTGTTCCACTCCGCTTTTTTCTGGGTTTGCTCTTGCAGTTCAATTTCTATCTTTTGCAATTGTGATTGATAGCGACGGACTTTGACTGAAAAAAGCTTCAGGGACAGTTCTTTTATTTCGGTTTTAAATTTTTTATAGCGCTCCGCCTTCGCAGCTTGACGTTTTAACGACTCGACTTGGCGAGCCAGTTCCTGAACAATGTCTGCCACTCGTTCTAAATTCTGGCGCGAGCTATCAAGCTTGCGGATAGCTTCATTTTTGCGATGTTTAAACTTCAGTATCCCTGCGGCCTCTTCAATTAGAACCCTTCTCTCTTCTGGTTTGGAGGTGATAATGTCCTGAATATGGCCTTGTTCAATAATAGTCAATACTTTCGGACTGATACCGGCATCCAGAAGAAAATCCGTGATATCCTTTAAGCGGCATGGAATTTGGTTGATATAGAATTCGCTTTCGCCGGAGCGATGGTAGCAACGCGTGACTTTGACATCTTCAGAGGAATTGGGAACTCCGGCAATCCGGATCCCTGATGCTACATTGGATAAGGTTAGGGAGATTTCTGCCCGATTGACGGGTTTTCGGCTGCTACTGCCATTAAAAATAAGATCTGTAATACGGGTGCTACGTAGAGTTTTGGATCTTTGTTCGCCGATGACCCAACGAATCGCGTCAGAAACATTACTTTTCCCACAACCATTTGGGCCGACAATAGCTGTGAAACCGTTTTTGAACTCCAGGTTCGTGGAGTCGACAAACGATTTGAAACCCTCTAATTCTAAATTTTTCAAGTACATATTTGGTGTGGCTCCCGGGATTATCGGATCTTTATATTCTTATATGCTGGAAGGAAGATTATCCCAATCAGGGAGTATTGTAAAGTGAAATTGTACCATGTTTGGTATACTGTAAAACCTGACCCACAATATATTGTGCCACTGGGTGTGGGGCCAATGGGCAAGAACTATTGGCGACTGGATGATTTATTGCTAATTCCTTTCACAGGTGTGGTCAGTGAGTCTATCTGGGGGAACTGGCGATAGGGTTAACAGTTTTCAAAACAGATAGACTTGGCACAATTAAGCGGTTTGTTAAGGGCAGAATAAAGATATTGCAAATTACAAGCGGAGGTTCTCCGCAGGAGATTTTTAGATGAAGTTATACTCTTATAATAAATGTGGAACGTGCCGCAAGGCGATCCAGTTTTTGGAGAATAAGAAGGTCAAGTTTGAATTGATAGATATTACGGAAACACCGCCTACTAAGCAGATCCTTAAAGCAGCTATAAAGGCCAAGGGAATGAAAAAATTGTTTAATACCAGTGGTGTTCAATACCGTGAGTTGAAGATCAAGGATAAAATTAAAACCATGACCGAAAATCAGGCTGTGGATTTGCTCGCTTCCAACGGGAGGCTGGTCAAACGCCCCATTGCGGTGGATAAAAACAAAATCACGGTTGGATTTGATATCGAAGAATACAAAAAAGTCTGGTAAATCAATCTGGAGCTGAGAACAAGAGGTATTTGTGGATCTGTTTTTAATCAAACATAAACTGAAAAACGATTTTCCCCTGGTGCGAGAAACTACTCTTCCGCATCCTCAGCGGGCTGCGGTGATGGTAATGCTCTATCCCAAGCCTAAAAAAATCCATATACTAATGACAAAAAGATCTATGCATCTTAAATATCATGCGGGGGAAATAAGTTTTCCTGGTGGAGTATTTGAAGAAGACCATGATGATGACCTGCTGGCCACAGCTCTCCGGGAAACAGAAGAAGAGCTCGCCATTCAGGTAGAACCCGAAAATGTGCTGGGGCGTCTTCCTATTGTCAATACGCGGTTAGGATTTGAAATCACACCATTTGTTTCAGTTCTGCAGTCAGCTCCTGAGTATGAGCCAGCTGTAAATGAGGTGGGGGAAGTTTTAGAAATGCCCTTTACTTCCTTACTTTCTACGCAGCAACGCGATGTCGGGAGCACGTCCTCCAAAGATGGAGTGATGTACTGGTTTAAGCACCATAGAATCTGGGGTGCATCGGCAAAGATTCTTAATCAGATAGGGCATTTAAGCAGTTACTAGTATTTGATAAGGTTATTGATAATGGAAACTTTAAAAATCTTGTTTTTAGCTTCGCATTGGAGAGTTTCTCTCATCAAGGCGTTTCAGCAAGCGAAATCTTCGCAATCCATGGAATTGATCTGCGTGGATAGCGACCCGCTTGCGCCTTCCTTTAAAGAAGCAGATTGCTCACAAATTATCCCCCCCTTTTCAAATTCCCAGTGTTTGCCATCGCTTCTCGAATTCTGCGAAACCAAAAAAATATCTGCCATGATTCCCTTGACCAACAGGGCTATTGAGTTTATGGCCTATCACCGCCAGGAACTTGGCGGAGGCGACCGGCGTTTATGGATACCGGAAAACTCTGTTATCGAAATCTGTCACGATAAATGGAAATTGTATGAGTTTTTAGAGAGAGAAGGATTCAACACCCCGAAAACATTTTTGGCGGAAAATAAAACTACTTCGTTCCCCTTTCCTTTAATCGCCAAGCCTCGCCGAGGAGAAGGTAGTAAAAATCTATTTATCCTGGAGAATTATGGCGACTGGGATTTTTATAAGAAAAAATGTCCTCAGCATGTGTTTCAAAAAAGGATCGACGGGCAAGAGTTCAGCGTGGACTGCTTATTCGATCAGCAAGGCTTACCCCGCTTGATCGTACCACGTGAACGGTTGGCGGTTCGGGGTGGAGAAGTAATGACCAGCCAAATAAACCTGGATGCCGGGATCATGGATACGGTGGAAGCACTTGGGTCCAAGCTGGGGTTGACTGGTCCTTGCACGATTCAGGGTTTGCAAGGCGATGACGGAAAATTTTATTTCACCGACGTGAACCTGCGTTTTGGCAGTGGTTATGTGCACACAATATCTGCCGGGGGCGATGCACCTCAAATAATATTTAAAGAATTGGCGGGACAGGAACTAAATTCTAACAGGCCAACCATTAAAAATAATTCGGTCATGACGCGTTTCCCCGAAAATATTTTTCATTCTGACTAACTATGAGCCTTGATATGCTCTCTTTAAGCTACCTTATATAGATATGAATACTACTCCCATGACTCCACAAGATCGGTTAGTTTTTGCCTTGGATGTTCCTGCGCAAAAAGAAGCGGAGCGTTATGTCAAAATGTTAGAGGGTGTGGTAGGTTGTTTCAAGGTAGGTCTGGAGCTGTTTATTAGCGAAGGCCCCGATGTTATCAAAATGATTCACGATCATTCCTCGGCAAATATTTTTCTCGATCTCAAGCTTCATGATATTCCCGCTACTGTAAGAGGGGCATTGCGGTCCGTTGAGAAATTGGGCGTCCGGTATATTACCCTTCACTCTACAGAGGGGGAAGTGATTCTTGAAACGGCAGAAGAGGTAAAAGATTCTGGGCTGGAAGTGCTTGCTGTAACGGTGCTTACCAGTACGAGTGCTTCCTCGTTGGCGAGTCTGGGTATTCGCGAAGATATTAACGCGGCGGCCCTGGTTTTGGATCGTGCGATCCGGGCGAAAAACTCTGGATGCGCCGGGGTCATTTGCTCTGGGGAAGAAGTAAAGGTGGTCCGGCAACGATGTGGCGATAAATTCAAAATAGTAGTTCCAGGGATCCGTCCGCAATGGGCCTTTGTGCAGGGCGATGACCAGAGCAGGATCACAACCCCGGCACAGGCAATAAAGGATGGGGCAGATCTTATTGTGGTCGGCAGACCGATTCGCGATGCTAAAGATCCTAGAGAAGCGGCACAAAAAATTATTGATGAAATCCCACATACTCCCAACCAGCGATAAAAATTAATTACTAATAATTGCCAATGAATTCTACATTTTTAAATTTTATTTATCTTTTAAGCCTGGTTTGCTGGATTGGAAGTATTATATTTTTTTCTTTTTTTGTTGCTCCTGTGGTTTTTAAAAACCTGGAGCGGGAAAAAGCCGGGGAACTGGTTGGCATCATTTTCCCCAGATACTATATGATCGGTTATGTCTGCGGCATTTTGCTGCTGGGTGTGCTTCTACTGGCTGGCCCGGAAACAGCGGGCCTTAAATGGTGTGCCTGGGGCATCATGATGCTGGGTACGGTCAGTGCCGGTTTAGGAGTGAACCCTAAAGCAAAACTCCTTAAAGAAAAACTGAAAGTTGCCCCCGAATCAGAAAAGCCTGATCTGGAAGCCCGATTTAAAACACTGCATTCTTTGTCTGTCAAGTTGAACGCGGCAGTTCTTTTTGCCGGACTCTGGTTGCTATGGCTCAGCGCAATGAATTTTGCAGTGTAGTTTTTTATTTAATATATGAACATTCTCGGAATATCAGCTTTTTACCACGACTCGGCAGCTTGCTTGGTGCAAGATGGTAAAATCATATCAGCTGCTCAGGAAGAAAGGTTTACCCGCAAAAAGCATGATGCGTCCTTTCCTAAAAACGCGGTGGAGTTCTGCCTGAAGCAAGGAGGCATTCAAACCTCTGATCTGGATTATGCCGGGTTCTATGATAAGCCCTTCATCAAATTCGAACGCATTCTGGAAACTTATTTGAGTATCGCCCCAAAGGGCCTGCGTCAATATTTGTCGGCGATGCCGGTCTGGCTAAAAGACAAGATATGGACCCGGGCCAATATCCGCAAGAATTTAGGCTATAGGGGGCCGGTTTTGTTTACCGAGCATCATGAGTCGCACGCATCCAGCGCGTTCTTTCCGTCTCCATTTCCAGAAGCGGCCATTCTTACGATGGATGGGGTTGGGGAATGGGCGACCAGTAGCATCGCCCTAGGCAGGAATAATAATATAGAGTTATTGCAAGAACTGCACTTCCCTCATTCTCTCGGGTTACTTTATTCGGCGTTCACGTATTATCTCGGATTCAAGGTCAACAGTGGTGAGTACAAAGTCATGGGGCTTGCCCCTTATGGGGAACCCAAATACGCGGACCTCATTCTGGATCGTTTGATAGACCTGAAAGAAGACGGTTCCTTTAGAATGAAAATGGAGTATTTCGATTACCTGGGTGGCATGACCATGACCAATGACAAGTTTGCTTCCGTCTTTGGTCATCCTGCGCGCAAGTCAGAAACTCAATTGACTCAAAATGAGATGGATATTGCGGCTTCCCTGCAAGAAGTGACCGAGGTGATCATGCTTAAAATGGCACGTCACATCCGGGAGCTTACTGGAATGAAAAATCTATGTCTTGCGGGAGGTGTGGCCTTAAACTGTGTGGGTAACGGTAAGATTCTTAAAGAAAAAATCTTCGACAAGGTTTGGATTCAACCTGCGGCGGGCGATGCGGGAGGTGCTTTGGGGGTGGCGCTTAGTATCTGGCACCAGATGTTGGGGAATGAAAGAGTGACCAATGGCAAAGATTCGATGCGGGGAGCTTATCTCGGCCCGAAATTTGAAGAAGATGAAATCCGAAAATTTTTAGATAGTCAAAATATTCCTTATAAACATTATGAGGAACATCTACTAGCCCCGGCATTAGCAGAAGATTTGCAAGCTGGAAAGGTGATCGGATTGTTTCAAGGAGCTATGGAGTTTGGTCCGCGTGCGCTGGGAGGTCGTAGTATTATTGGTGATCCGCGAAACCCAAAAATGCAGTCTACGATGAACCTTAAGATTAAGTACCGCGAATCGTTTCGCCCTTTTGCTCCCGCGGTTCTGGCAGAAAAGGTTCAAGAATGGTTTGATATTGAATCAGAAAGTCCTTATATGCTTTTGGTGGCTGGGGTGCGTGAAGACAAGCGTATTCCAATGACCGAAGAGCAAAAGAAATTGTTTGGTATAGATTTGTTGAATATCCCCCGATCACAGATTCCTGCGATAACGCATGTGGACTATTCAGCTCGCATTCAGACGGTTCACGCCGACACCAACCCTCGGTTTTATGAATTGATCCGCGAGTTTGAAAAAGCCACGCAATGCGCGGTTGTGATCAATACCTCCTTTAATGTTCGGGGCGAACCCATTGTTTGTACGCCGGAACAAGCCTTTCGTTGTTTCATGCGTACGGAAATGGATACTCTCGTCCTGGAAAATTTTGTGCTCGATAAAAAAGACCAGAAACCACTGGAAGAGGATAACAATTGGCAGGAAGAATTCGAACTCGACTAGCTCACCCTCAGTCCTCCTTCTCAGAGGGAGGTTTTAAACCATTTCAAGAAGCGCAACGAGATTAGGCAGCATAAAAAAGTATAGACCGCCTCCCACGCCAGCATGTTAGCGGTAAGGCATTTTGTTGCCTTCCAATTGTTTAACAATATCCGCTTCGAATTGATTTTCCACCCTTACGAATTCTTCAAATTCCTTGGGACTTTTGAACTCAAAAACTTTTGGTTCTTTTTGCCCGCAGATTTCTTCATCTTGTTCAACGGTTAACATATTTTTCTCCACGGAGCGTATTACGAATTTTTTCCGTGTTATAAATTTTGCAAAAATTTCCTGATATACGGGTTCCAGATTTAGAGCCATGAAACTTCTCCTGCTAAGATGCGTATTACAATTAATGAATACTAGAATTTTAACTTTCCCAAATACCAAAATCAAACAAATAGCAAATCCATGCCTTAACAGTTGAGAAAAAATATGCTAGGCTATGCTCATTAGTGCGGTAGACGATTCCTTTACTGCCGTTTAATCAGGCCTCATCGACCGCCTATTCTAGGTAGTCTTTTTTTATTGACCCCTTCCCTAATTTAATATGACAAATAGAATATCCCTCAATCGGCTGGCAGAAACACTCATTCAGGAGTCGAGAACTCCATTCAACAAGGAAGATTTTGCGAAGCATCTGGAAAGTAGATGGCAGAAAGAAGTTTCTGGTGCTGCGATGAAACGGCTTGAAAAAGTTTTGCATAACCATTCTTCGCTGATCGGGATCCCTGAAAGTGATTTTGTTCCCTTTCGTGCGGTGGTCGATAAAATTCGCCATGTATCTTTATCGTTGCAATTGGGGGTCTGGGAACTGAAGCAGGGTGTTCTGATTCCTGGGCACCGTTTGATTCCTTTCATGCCGGTCAACCTGGAAGAAAGCGAGTTGATTTTTCTTGATCCGGAGGGGAATGAAATTCCTAAGCTAAAAAAGTCTTATTTTATTCAAGAAATTGTTCCTTTCTATCAGTACTCCGCGCATTTCCCGGAAGAAATTAAATTTAATGAATGGATTCCAGGAAGAAGTTGCATGACGGTTACAGCCTGGGACATGCAATCGCTATACAAAAATTTTTCATCCCGACCTGGGGATGCTCTGTTGATAGATCTTGTTGATTATGAAAAGGGAATCTATCAGGTTCGCCCTTATTCCTCGCGACAATACCGGTTGGATCGATTACGCATGCGGGCTCTTTATATTGCTTTGGCTACGCAGATGGACCCGCTCTGCCAGGATGAAAAATTTTGTGCTGCCGGACTGGAAAAACAATTATTACGAATTCTATTTTCCATGAACTCAGAGGTGTTTCAAGAGGTCGAAGTTTTTTCTATTACGGATTTTTTGGAATCTCTTAAAGAGTGGACCGTAGTCGGGTGTGAGGCGGGGGGAGTGCAAATGGTTCCTGCATGGCAAACGGAGTCAGGGCCTTTCATTCGCGCCAATGCCAACATATCTGTAAAGGGAGAGTTGGGTTCGCTGAATAAAATATTTCAGGATTTACAACTGGCCTTTGATGCGACTGAGTTTAAATCTATGCTTTATACGGTCATGGCTTCGGACAAGTATAAGTTGGAGGCGGTGTTTTTCCTGTTGTTCGGAGGGCAGGGAGATTTATTTAAGGATAAAAAACAGCATGAAGTTTTTTACGGTCATCTACGCGAACTTTTGTTCAAAATCTGTGAAGACCTTAAAACCCGGGAATCGCAATTAATAGCGAGCCTGAGGGAACAATGTGTGGATACCAAATTCAGCCTGGTCGGGGTGTTGAGGTTTCTGGAAGATCAAGAGGTTGGTTTGGAAGATTTGCCTGCGGACTTATTGAACCAGATCATCGAACTAGATCATTTTTGTACCGATGCGCTTCACCAGTTTGCAGAGCGAGATCAGCCGCCGGACCTGAAATTTGTTCGGGAAATTCGTGTTGCCTTGAAGGTAGTGCTTCCTCAGCTTGCGATGGTGGAAGAGGAAGTTTATTCCCGCCTAGCGGTCTATTAGCCCGGCGAAGCGGCAGATAGCCGTGATATTTTTCCTGAGCCTTCGTGCCTCGAAGGGGTAAATACCTTGCTCTGGCTGGAAAAGAGTTATCTTGGCTTAACAAGCTATTGCCAGTTGAGTCCAGCATCACGCTGGTGCCTGGTGGCCCACTCCCGTGGGCGGTAATGGGGTAAGGACTTGATTGTACCGAGAACAAGGTTGTTCGCCAGTGGAAGTTATTGTGCGCTGGCCCGACACCTGGTGGTGCCGTTGAGGGAATGGCCGGTAACATTTTCGACCTGAACGGTTACTGTATCTCCAGCCTTGATGATGCCCTCTTCCCCCTGAAGGTTTACGTTCCAGTATTGCGGATTTCTGCCCTTGAACATATAGCCTGGTTTAGAAGATCTTCCTTCGATCAGAACCTCAATATCTTTTCCCACAAAGGATTGTCCTAATTTCTCGGACTGCTTATGTTGCAATGCTATAACTTCCTGGAGTCTACGCTTTTTGGTTTCGTCTGGAACCGAGTCGGGCAATTCATTTGCAGGGGTTCCTGGTCTTGGACTGTAGGCAAACATATAGCTGCTGCTGTAGCCGACCTCTTCCATAATTTTCAGTGTGTCTTCAAAAGCTTCATCGGTTTCACCGGGAAAACCAACGATGATGTCGGTAGAGAGGGAAATATCCGGGACTTCTGATTTCAATTCCGCCAGCAAATCCTTATATTCTTCAATCGTATGGTCTCTACGCATGGCTTTAAGCACTTGATTGTTTCCGCTCTGAACGGGGAGATGCAGATGATTCATCAGGATATCTAGATCGCGGTAAGCACGAATGGTTTCGCGAGTAAAGTCGTTGGGATGGCTGGTGGTAAAGCGCAATCTTTCTACCCCGGGAATTTCCGCGACACCATATAAAAGCTCATGAAATGGCATGGGATTCTCCAGTCCTCGTTTGCCATAAGAGTTAACGTTTTGACCCAGTAAAATAATTTCTTTTGCGCCGCGACTCACCAGGTGACGGACTTCATCAAAGAGTTCTGCCGGTTCTCTCGACTTTTCTCTTCCACGAGTGAAGGGAACAATGCAGAAAGTACAAAACTTATCGCAACCCTTGATAATGTTAACAAACGCGCTGGGTCCAGGGGCCTTTGGCAGATCTCCGGCTAGTTCGGGAATGGAGTAGACTTTTTCATGATCAAATCCGGTCCAGACAAAAGATTTGCTAGCGCTACGTACCCGATCTACGGCCTGAGCAATTCCTTCCACTTGGTCGGGGCCCATCACGAAATCCAGATAGGGCATACGTTGGAGTAGCTTTTTCCCATCCTGTTGTCCCAAGCACCCGGTTAAGCCCAGTATCAGATCTGGATTGGCCATTTTTAAAGGCTTTAAGCCACCAAACAGAGAGAAAGTTTTTTGCTCCGCTTTTTCACGAATCGAACAGGTATTAACCAGAATCAGATCTGCATCCTCTTTTTCCAGGGTACGCCGGTAGCCGGAATGGAACAGGATGAGTTCCATTCTGTCTGTGTCGGCAACGTTCATCTGGCAACCAAAAGTATCTAAATAGACTTGTTTCATGGGGAAAACTGTAAGGGAATCTCTCGATCTTTGCAACTGGCATTTAGCCAGAGCCAATTTAATGAGTTTATACAATCCATTATGAGCCCAAACACTAAATTTATATAAATTTAAACAAATTAGTATAAGTAAATGGAAATTCCAAGAATTTTGTTGACAAGTCCATGTATTTAAAATAAGCTCGATACTATTCCATAAAAAGTATTTAATTTGCAGGCCCAACTGCGCCAGAACCATTTTAAGAGAGGGGAATTACAGTGGCCAAAAGCAACAGCGTCCGGCAAATCCGGGAGGCAAAAATGATGAGCAAAGCTGAGCTAGCTCGCAAGGCAGACGTGACCGTTCAGACGATTGATCGTATTGAAAAGGGGAATGATTGCCGACTTGATACAAAGCGAAAAATCATTTTGGCTCTTGGTTACAAGCTTGTAGATCGGACAAGAATTTTTGATTCTGAAAATGATAACTCTATTTCAGAAACCAAAAAAATAAAGACAAAAATAAACTGAATTTTTTTGGGTTTGCGTTTGAGGAGTTGGTATTGGTTTGTGCATACTCAAAATGCCAGGTTTAATATGTCCCAGAACGCTTATCGGAAGAAGTTGGAAGGACTTGAGTGCTTTCTTGTACCCGTTGACAGAATGAACCTGAATGATTTTTTATGGAAAGTGACAAAAAATCATTCACCGGTATATAAATTTGGAATCAATCTTGGATTGTTAGATTGTTGAATTTCAATGAGTTATGGTTGATGGGCGAGTTTGGTACAGAGTTTGCTTTTTAAGGGTTCAGTAGCTTTATAAATCTTGATATTGCAGATACTTTCTTATGTTTTTATCGAAAAAAACCCAATTAGTGGCCATCGACATCGGGTCTTCTTCAATCAAGCTGGTTCAATTGTCTGAGCTTAAGGGAGGGGAATTTGAGTTGACCCATTTTGGCATGATGCCTCTTGATGAAGAGTGCATCATTGAGGGAGCGATTAAAAAACCCGACCAGGTAGCAGCGGCTCTGTCGAAATTAATCACTGCCGAAAAAATACAAAGCCGCTATGTGGTTTCTGCTGTTGCGGGAGAAGCTGTTTTTATAAAGAAAATAAAAGTTCCAGTAATGTCGGAAGAGGAACTTTCTGAAAAGATAGCCCAGGAAGCGGAACAATATATACCCTTTGATATAGACGATGTCGCTCTCGACTTTCAACTATTAGGTGCGGTAAAGGCTGATAGTGCTGAGGGGTCCGATAATTCCAAGGGCAGTGAGTTTGATGGGGAATCTCAAAGCCAAGGGGAACCTTCAAATGAGGAACCGGATGAGGAAATGATGGAGGTTCTTCTGGTAGCGGTTCAAAGATCGGTCATCGATGAGAGGACTGATATTCTTATAGAGGCAGGTTTGAAGCCGGCAATTATTGACCTGAATGTGTTTGCCTTGATGAATGCTGCCCAATTGACTAATGATTTAACGTCAGCGGGTAATACTGCGCTGATTGATCTGGGAGATTCATTTACTCATATCAATATCATTCAGGATGGGAAAATGGGTTACTCGCGGGATATACCTGTCGGGGGAGGGTATTGCACCAAGATGCTCATGTCCAAATTCAAAGTTCCCTTTAAACAGGTTATTGATATAAAGCGGGGCAACTTTTCTTCGGATATTAAAGAAGAAGACGTTATCAATATAATTACCCAAGCTTATAAAAGGGTTTTGGAAGAGATTCAAAAATCCTTTGAATATTTTGGCACCCTGTCCGGCAACAAGGTAGAGAAGGTTTTATTGTGCGGAGGGGGGAGCATGATTCAAGGAATAGAGGGATTTTTTGCCGATTATTTAAAGGTTCCTGTGGAGAGCTTTAATCCTATGCAAGGGATCAAAGTCAACCCGAAAAACTTTGACCAATCGTTGATCGATGAAATGGGTGGTTTGTCTACGGTGGCATTGGGCTTAGCTACAAGGAGGTTTGACCACAAATGATTCAGATCAATCTCCATGATTATCGCGATGAACTGAGGAAGATCGAGATCCAAAAGCGGGTGGTTAAGTGTATAGCCGTCGTTATTATGGCAATCTTGCTTATCGTAATACTCGGTTTGGTAGAACAGGCTCAGTTGGATTCGTTAGGCATTGAAACACGCAAACTGGAGTCCCAAGTCGCGAGTTTAAAAAGTCAGGTAGATAAAGTCAAAGCCATGCAAGCCAAGAAAAAACGTTTGCAAGATATTATTGCAGGCATTGAAGGTTTGAGGGAAAGACAAATGCCTGCGAGCACTATTGTCAGCGATTTAAACCTTATGATTCCAGATGACCTTTGGTTGGGTTCGATCGTGCAGAGAGATTTTAAGGAACTGAAGAAAAAAAATGTCCCCAATATTATGTATGGAGATCCAAAGAAGAAGAAAAAGAAAAAAAGGAGGAGGAAGAATAAAGGAATAGCTCCCAAGGAGTTTGTGGAGATTTCTGGTTATGCGCTCACTGAAAATGGAGTGGCTGAATACCTGAAAAGGCTGCAGAAAATTCCTTATTACAAGACCACGTTTCTTTTTAAATCATCGCTGACTTATATTGGTGGCCAGGCGGTTCATAAGTTTATTATTTATTGCTATATGCCGAAAATGGAAAAGAAAAAATCGGCTTGATCAACAAAAATTATGGATAAATTGTTCGATAAAATTCCTTACGATGATCTTGATGGGGTCCAGTTTACCCATATGCTTGTTGGAGCAGTGGGCATCGGATTTGTGCTTTTTATTGGGTACTTTTTTACTTTCCACAACGCCACAAATGCGGAATTTGAAAAACTAGCCAAGAAGAAAGAGGCCGCACAAAGGACTCTGAAGCTGTATAAGTCGATAGTGGCTAAAGAAGATCGAGTGGCAAAAAATATGGCTCAGGTAAAAGGCAAGTTTGATGCGTTCAAAAGTCAAATGCCTGGGCAGGCTGAGATTCCTGGCCTGATGCGAAAGATAGAGGCGTTTGGCAAGCAGAGAAATATCAAAATGGTTGCACTCACCCTGAATGAAGGTGTGGTGGGGGATTTTTATAAGGAAATTCCCTTGAAAATTCAATTGAATGGTGAAATATGGGGGACTCTCGATTTCATTGAATATATGCAAAACCTTTTGCGTCTGGTGAGTCTTGAAAACCTGGTACTAAAGTTTCAGAGATTAAAATTTTCTGAAGGGACGGGGAGGACAGGTTCGCTGGTTACAGTTTTAACGCTAAAAACGTATTCGTTTGTGGATGGTGCTGAAAATCGAACTGCTTCTAAAAAGGATTCGAAGTAGGGAAAACAAAAGAAAGGTCATTAACCTCCTTAGCGGGGGATGGTATTGGATATGAGAATCAGGTGTTTTATGAAAATTATATTGTTCTTGTGGATAGCTTTAGGGGTGCCTTTTTTTCAAGCCTCTGCGCTGACCCCACCTTTACAAGATGACCTGCATTCTAGCAACCAAAAACTCTATACTTTATTTCGGCTTAGTGGCCTTGAAGGGGTTTTGGATAATATGGAATCTGTTTTGGAAATTTCAGGAAATATTAATGCGGATGCATTGGCGCCGGGTCAGGGCGCATTTGCCAAGAGGATTATGCGGCATGCTTATTCGCATGAAAAATTTTTTGGGGTACAAAAGCAATCTTTTGTTGAAAATTACAAGTCTCAATATGTTAATTCGACGGTTCAGTGGTATCAAAGTTCATTGGGAAAAAAAATATTGAGGCTTACAAATGAATCAAGTAATCCTGGCCTTCGGTCAGAGATGGATTTGTTCGTGGAAGATTTATTGAGCTCACCTCCCAGCGAGGAGCGAATATTTTTGATAGAGAAGATTGAAGGTTCTTTACGTATGACGGAAGCCGGGAAAAGCCTTTATTTGGGATATGTCAAATTGATGTACCCTTTTAATAAAAATAATCAAGGCAAGAGACTCGGTAAAATGCTGAGAATTTGGGGAGAAAGCATTACCGAACCCATGCGCGAAATTGTTTTGCGGGGTTTGCTCTTTAGTTATAGAAACCTTAGAGATAGAGAACTTGAAAAATATGCCGAGTTTTTAAATTCCAAGGCGGGTCGTTGGTTCAGCCAAACAAGTTTGAAGGGCTTTGGTAAAGGAATAAAAAAGAATTTATTTATGGCAGAAAAAGTTCAAGATGACTTGATAAAAGAAATTGATTCTGGCGGACCAGAGTTTCCTCTGTTGCAAGAGATTGCTCAACCCGGGCAACGATATATGTTGATAGGAAGACGCGATCCTTTCCAACCTCTGGTCAACAAGGAGGGGCTGGTTGCCCTCTCGAAAGTGAGCCTGAAAAATACGACCCGTTCGTTTGGCGATGAGCTGAAAAGCATTCCTCCGCTTGCCTTGTCGGTGTATGACAAAATTGAAGACCAATACCCCAAACTTTATAGGGAGTTGAGGCGCTTTGAACGCTTAATTAACAATCGGGAAGAATTAGAAGCGATGGCGGATGATGAATATTCAAATACCATAAATAGTTATCGTGATGTTCTGGAGCGCGCGGCCGATATTAGAATGGATGAGTCCCCACTGCAGATAGAATATGATTCTCTCCGAATGACGGGAATTATCCGGAAAAAAACTGAAGTCGTTGCTATATTTGAGGTGGGTAGCACTGGTTATGCAGTGAGACAAGGAGATCTGGTTGGTCCTTTTTATGGATATGTGGATGAGATACAGGACGAACAAATAATCGTTGTTGAAAAATTCAGGAATTACCTCGGTACAATCCTGACAAACCAGAAAGTTATAGAATTTTTTCAGAGTATAACTAGCGAGGGTGATACGAACTCATGAGAATACAAATGTTCATAAAATCCCATTTAAAGATAGCGTGTTTTTTGGTTCTTTTAACGGGTTGGCCTGCTCTGACTGCTCATTCTGCAGTCCTGCTTCTGGATCAGAATTTTGATATTTCTTTGATTCAAGGGCAAGGTGCTTCCAGTCAGGGCCAAAAACCGGCAGTTCCATTATTAGTTTTGGCCCAAAGCCAGGCGGGAAGTTCTAAAGAGCCATTGGGGGAAATCGTGCTTCTCGATACTGCAGAAGAAGGGCAAAGCTCTGTGGTTTCTATCGAGTCTACTCGTCCTGTTCAGTACACCGCGTTTAAACTTCTTAATCCGCTCCGACTGGTGATCGATTTTCCTGGAATGGATCAAGGGAATTTAACCAGTCTTATTCAGGTTGATAAAGGGATCATAAGTTCTATCCGTCCCATCCATTTTGAAGAGGCGGGAGTGTTGCGTCTCGAAATCGTTCTCAATCAGTCTGCGGATTATGAAATTAAAAAGCCGCAGAAAAATAAATTAATCGTAAGTCTTCAATCTTCTCAGGATATATCGGGAGAGGAAATGGCCAAAGTGTCTCCGCCTTCGATGATGAGTGAAACAGCTCCTTCCAATAAAACTACTATTAAAAAAGAATTTGATAAAAAAGGCCTCCGAGGCGCGAATTCCATTATGGATGAGACGAGTGAGGTTTCCGAAGATACGTGTTTTCCTATGTTGTATGGAGAAAAAGAAACAATTTCTTTGGACTTTCAAAATGCGGATGTTCGCAACCTTTTTAGGATCTTCGCAGAGATCAGTGGATTTAATGTGATTCTTTCTCCTGAAGTAGGAGGCTCTGTAAATATCAGAATGATTGATGTGCCATGGAACCAGGCAATGGAAATAATTCTTACGAATAGCTCCTTGGGACGAGAATGCTTCGGGGACAATATCGTTCGTATTGCAGCTAAAGCGGTTTTGCGGAATGAGGCCGCCGCTCTGGTTGCTGAAAAAGCCCGTGCGGTGAGTGAAAGAACTACTCAGCGGGACGCAGAAGACTTGGTCACAGAAGTGGTTCGTGTAGATAATGCAGATATTAGCGAACTGGTCACAAGTCTCACCGCCCTAAGGAGTGCACGCCCGGACTCACGAATTACTGCGGATACTCGCACCAACACATTAATTCTGAATGATCTTAGAGCGCATGTGGATGACATGCTGAATACCATAAGAATTTTGGATATCCCCACGCCTCAGGTTTTGATTGAAGCAAAAATTGTTGAGGTCAGTAAATCTTTTACTCAAGAATTGGGTGTCCAGTGGGGTTTAACGGGTGATTTGGTTAGCTCAAGCAACGCAGTATTTATTGCTCCGACGGACACTGGTTCTGTAACCAGTATTACAAACGCAGTTTCCGGTACAACTTCAACTGCAACTTCAAACTTTTTGGTGGATTTATCACAGGCATCGAATATTACGGCAGGAAGTTTAGCTGGATTTGATCTAACCCTGGGAAGCTTGTTAAAAGGTGCGGATATAAATATTAGGTTGGAAGCTCTGGAGACTCAGGGAAAAGGGCGGATTCTATCCAGTCCTAGAGTCACAACTGCGGATAATAAGGAAGCCAGAATAAGAAGCGGAAGGCAAATTCCCTACCAGGTTACTTCGGCAGAGGGCAACTCCATTGAGTTTGTAGATGCTGAGCTTAGTCTTACGGTTACTCCACATGCCACCTCCGATGGCAATGTTTATATGATTATTGATGCGACTAAAAATGCTGCAGATTTTACACAGTTAGTGGGGTCAGTACCGACCATTACCACCAAAGAAACGCACACCGAAGTTTTAGTGGGTAATGGAGATACCACGGTGCTGGGTGGAATTTACGAAAGCGAGTCCACTGAAAACAAAAAGGAGGTCCCATTCTTTTCCAAATTACCTATATTGGGTTATTTGTTTAAAAGTTTTGCGGATGCCGACACGATTACTGAGCTTTTAGTGTTTATCACTCCTACCATCATTGAAACAAATTGATTTTTGAGTTTTAGGTTGTTTAAATTAGGTTGGACAAATCGTCTGCCCGCAAAAATCTCACACACATAGAAAATAATAAATTTATGCAACGCTTAAGCATTGACTTGGGTGAAAGAAGTTATGAAATTCTAATCGGCTCTGGCTTAAGAAAGCGGGCGGGTGAGTTTCTCAAGGCAGTCTTTAATCCCAGCCGGGTTGTGATAATTACCCACCCTTCCATCAACAGCCTTTATGGCAAAGAGGTGGTGGCAAATTTCAAAGACCAGGGATGGACCACCGATGTTATTGAAGTTCCCGAAGGAGAATCCTCTAAGAACCTGGGCCAGGCGGAAAAATTATATGACCGCCTCCTGGAACTAAATTGTGACAGGAAATCTGTTTTAGTCGCCTTGGGTGGAGGAGTAATTGGAGATCTGGTGGGTTTTGTCGCGGCGACCTATCAGAGAGGAATTCCATTTATACAAATGCCCACAACTTTGCTATCTCAAGTTGATAGCAGTGTTGGAGGAAAAACAGCAGTCAATCATCCTAAAGGAAAAAATATGATTGGCGCGTTTTATCAGCCACGACTGGTGTTGGCAGACCTGGAAACACTCAGGACGCTTCCTTCAAATGAATACCGAGCGGGATTAGCAGAGATAGTCAAGTACGGGGTGATTTCCGATGCTAAACTTTTTGAGTTTTTGGAAACCCAATACAAGGAGATATTAAACCTTGATCAGCAATGTCTCTCCTATATCATCGAGACCTCTTGCGCTATTAAGGCAGAGGTGGTTGAAAAGGATGAGCGGGAAAGCCATTACCGCATGATTCTCAATTTCGGACATACTTTGGGTCACGCTATCGAATCATTGACAAATTACTCCCGGTTCATACATGGGGAGGCTGTGGCAATAGGTATGGTGCGAGCGGCCGCGCTGTCTCAATCTATGGGAAAATGCTCTGAAGATGTTCCAAGGCGCTTGGAGGCTTTACTGAAAAACCTGGGCCTTCCTGTTGAAATGCCGGAATTGGATTCCTCAGCTGTGATTGAATCCTTGTACCATGATAAAAAAACCATGGATCATAAAATAAAATTTATCCTGGTTAAAGAAATTGGGTCTATCGAAATCGTTGACCAAATATCAGAAGCGGAAATTATAAAAGTGCTTTGAGTTAGCTTTATAAGAATTATTGCCCCAGTACAAAAATTTCAAAATACTTTGAAAAGGCAGTCGGGATTTCACCATGGAAATCAGGAAAACAAACCTTGGGTTGATTATTTTCGTCATTGGCTTTTTAGGGTTAGCGGATGCGGACGCGGCTATTTATAAATGGAGAGATAAAAATGGAAAAATCCATTTTACGGACGATCCCACTAAGGTTCCAGAAGCGTTCCGAAAAAAGCCCTTTATAAGGAATCCCAAAGCCCAAACTCCAGAGCTCAAGAAAAAGCAGGCGTCTGGCGAAGAGGGAGAGGTTACCGAAAAAGAAAGTGTTACGGATCAGCCTGCCGATCTTGAAAAAAAAGAAGGTGAAGAAGGTTTAACTGAGGCCCAGCGTTCGACTGCTGAGGCAGTCGTTGGTTTCTTGAATGTAGATATACCCCGCTACGAAAAATTTAATTCCTGGCCAGCCAGCAGGAGCAAATTTCGTCTGCTTAAAGAAGCTGTTGCGGGGGCAACTCCCCAAAAGCAGGCGCTATTAGGTCAAGTTTCCTCGAGTGACCTTCCATTGTTCAAGGAAATTGCCGAGTTTCTGAAAACGAGTATTACTGAAGACGAACAAGCTCAGAAAGTTTTACCGACTACTATTACCTCCCGTCGCCAAACTCAGGCGTTGACAAACCGATTGAAGAGCGAAGCTGGGAAGGAAAAACAGTTGCTGGAAAAACTGACAGAAGCTCTCGCCAAAGCTAAAGAGGTCAAACCGGTAAGTGAATTGCCACCCACATCCAGCGTAGAACCTTCTAGCGAGAAGGAACTGGAAAAGCCTGTCCAGAAAGAAAAACGAAATTATTGATCAGACTTGGAATCATAAACTTTGCAAGGATTCCGAATAGTATTTCAAAGAGTCCGTAATAGAGCGTCTATTAAAAAGGGGTAGGCTTTTATGTTAAAACCCCCACTTATCTCTGAGTATAAAATTTTGTTATCTTGATAATAAAATTAGTGACAGTATTTTCGAATTAACCATTCACACTCCACCCGCCAAATATTTTTAATTTCTGAAAACCATTGAAAAATTAACTATACTTGTAATGCCTCTCGCGTTTTTTAATTTTTGGCCTTTATCTTGCTACGTATGATTAGGAAAGAAACGCTCATTAATCCGTATTTACGGATACCCCTCATTTGGGGGATTGCGTGCTAGGCTTTTACCTCCATAATTAAAAGAATAGGCCGATTATCGATTGATAGATATGACTCAAATCATGAAACGATTAAACAATAATTCCGGTTTTACTCTCGTCGAGGTTCTTGTTGCCGCTTTGATTATTACAGCGGGCTTGATTGCTTACATTATGACCTCGGGAAATGTTGTCGGCCAGAATACGCAAAGTAAAAAAGAATCCGTAGCTACGACTCTGGCCCAGGATAAAATGGAGTCCATTAGAAATACGGCTCTGACAGTTTCCTTGACGGATGCGGATACTCTGGATTCTCCGACTGAATCTTCAGGAACCTGGACTGCCACAACTGGGGGCGAAGTGATAGACGCAGAAGGAGATACGGGGAATGCCGACTCTATATATACCCGCACTTGGACGATTACGACTGATGCCACGTTGACAAATTTTTATACGGCATCGGTTACGGTCTCCTGGGATACGAGTAAAACAGTCACCCTTGATACTTTGATTTCTCAATAATGGTTAAGCCATGAAGAATAAATCCAGATTTCTCTCTAATGAACGAGGGTTTACCGTGATTGAACTTCTGATCGCCGGGGTTCTCGGGGTCATTGTTATGGGCGTAGCCATTTATGTGTTCAGCCAACAAGAGGAAGTTTTAAAAACAGAAAACGCATCTACTAATATACGAGCCAAAGGGCGTCACGCGATTAAAGTTCTTGCCCAGGAAATGAAAGAAATTGGATTTGGACTGCCCCCCGACGAGGGGTTCGTGGCTCCGGAACCGGTTGCAAATGGTTCGACGATAACTTACCGTTCCAATTTGTTTGATGTGCGCGCTTCAACACCTCCAAGTGCATCAAGTGGCGGAAGCGCAGCCGATACTTCGATCACTGTAGTTGATAGTGGAACGACATTCAGTGATGGAGATAAAATCGTTATCTACAATCCCAGTTTTGGAGATTCAGAATTAAATACTGTGGACGGAACACCCTCATCCACCAGTATTCCTTTGGGAAGTGGATTGACCAATACCTACTCCTATGGAGCCAACTCAAAACTTGTAACCATAAATAAATATAATGATGTGGTCATTGATTTAAATGGAACAAATATTAGAAAAACGGTCGATGGAGGAACCTCCACGATCCTTATAGGGGAGGTGTCCGACCTGGCCTTTGATTTTTTTGGCGAGACGCAAACAACGCAGGTTAGCACGATTGGGATAACCATCACTTTGCAGGACTCGACAGACACGGATATTACTCAGGATTTCAGTACGGATATCACTTTAAGGAATTAATATCATGACAAGAACTTATCGATTCCGAAATGGATATTACCGGAAAACCTCAGCAGGCTCGGGGTATCTTTCCAATCAAAAAGGCATTGCCCTTGTTGCGGGCTTGGCCTTGATGGTTGTGCTGACTGTATTGAGTTTGGTAGCGATTAAATACGCTTCCGTGGATATCAAGCGGACCAAAGATTATACCAAAACTCGTCAGGCAGTTCATATAGCCGAAGCGGGAATCCACAGGGCCTTAAACTATTTCAATTATGATGCCAGCGGTGATAGTCCGGGGGAAGCGAACAATGGCTTTGATGATGAACTGGTCGGTGGTGCCGATTGGCCAACCGGGACGTTTACCAGCATCGGGCTTGGTAGTGGAGGCGGAACCTATTCGGTAACTATCGCAGATAACGCCGATGGCACCGCTACGACTACGGATGCGGACAACACTGTCGTTCTAACTTCGACCGGGACTATAAGTGGAGTCACAGCCACCTTGGAAGCGTATATTTATAGACCCCAGTTTAAATCTGAGTATGCCCTCCTGTCGGAAGGGGATATAGATATCAACGGAAATTCAACGACGATTACCGGAACAAGCGGCGCCGTCCATTCCAATAGCGATGTTACCCAGACCGGGAATCCCACCGTTGACGAAGGGGCAAGCGCAACAGGGTCTTGCGGAGGTTCAGATTGTACTGCCGGAGCTTCAGAAGAGTTTGTTCCGGTCCTTGAGCCTACGGACTTTCTACAGTATGCCGATTATGTTTTTCGCGCTGATGGCAGCATTGACCAGCAAACTTCTCCTGGAACCTTCACGGAGGTTGAACCCGCCCCCGGAGGGGGGGGGACCACTGCGTATACTGGAACTTTTAACGGATTTACCCATGGCCCCCAGGGTTGGGGAACGTCAGGTACCCCTAACCTTGAAGACGCTTTCTTTTATTTTCAGGAGGATTTTACAGGCCAGAGTGTTGGTACTAGTGGCAACCCGTGGACGATTACTTTGGTCGCTACGGGAAGTATCAAATGGACGGGAAGCGCAGAAATTCAAAATTGGGCTGGGGATACTGATCATACACCCGACATACAAAACCTTTTTTTAATTGCGGAAAATGATATCAGTATTTCTGGCATGGATCAGGATACCACAGGCGTGATCGCCTGTAAGGACCAGTTTGACATTTCAGGAGGCGCAAACTTGACGGGATATATTATCGGAAATAATTTAACAACTAATGACCAAACCACCGTTAATGGAACAGAATCCTCAGCTAAAGGAGGCGTAACCATTACCTATAACGGCGACATCGTCGCCCCGGTTTTAAGTAATAAAGTAAGTCTCCTCTCCTGGCAAGAAACTTAATAGATCATTTTTATTTTCCTTTTCCTTGCCAATCCTTATTAGCGGGATTAAATTGATTAGAGCAGATGTTTTGGGTCGCCCAGCTCTAATTGTTTTTCTCTAACTTCTACAGGATTCAGCCATGGCAATTAAAACCTACAAAAATTTTATTGATGGGAAATGGGTAGCTTCTTCCAGTGGCGAAACCTTCGATAATATTAACCCTGCCAACAAAAAAGAAATCATCGGGCGTTTTCAAAAATCAAACGCGAATGACCTGAATAAAGCGATAAAATCCGCCGTCAAGGCTCAGGAAGGATGGAGAAACCTGCCCGCTCCCAAACGGGGTGAAATTCTTTTCCGGGTGGGTGAACTATTGACCATGCATAAAGAATCTCTGGCGCAGGACATGACCCGTGAAATGGGAAAGATTCTCAACGAAACCCGTGGTGATGTTCAGGAAGCGATCGACCTTACCTATTACACAGCAGGGGAAGGCAGGCGACTGCTGGGTGAAACGGTTCCTTCAGAATTGAATAACAAGTTTTGCATGACGGTCAGAATGCCGGTGGGGGTAGTGGCGGCAATCACGCCATGGAATTTTCCTATTGCTATTCCTTCCTGGAAACTAATTCCCGCTTTGGTTTGTGGCAATACGGTGGTGTTCAAGCCTGCCAGTGATACTCCTCTTTCAGCCTATCGTTTTGTAAAATTATTTGAAGAGGCGGGTCTGCCGCCGGGTGTATTGAACTTTGTCACCGGTTCGGGAACAGAAGTGGGTGAACCCCTGATCGAGCATCACAGCGTCAACCTGGTTTCTTTTACTGGATCGACCGATACGGGTGCGCAAGTGGCGCATAAATGTGCCTGGAATATGAAACAATATTCCCTGGAAATGGGAGGAAAAAATGCCATCATCGTGATGGATGATGCCGATCTTAACTCCGCTGTGGAGGGAGTAGTATGGGGAGCGTTTGGAACTACCGGACAACGGTGCACTGCTTGTAGCCGTGTCATTGTGCATAAAAAAGTCCTTAAAAAATTTACCAGTCGTCTCCTTAAACGCACGAAAATGCTTCGCTTGGGAGATGGACTCAAAAAAACCACCGATGTGGGTCCCATAATCAACGAGTCACAGCGGCAGAAAATTTTGAGTTACTGCAAGATTGGTGTGGAAGAAGGAGCCAAATTATTGTTCGGAGGAAATATATATAAAAAGGGTATATGCCGGAACGGTTTTTTCTTTGAGCCCACATTGTTTGCGGGGGTATCTCCGAAAATGCGAATTGCACAGGAAGAAATATTCGGTCCGGTATTAAGCATTTTGGAATGCAAAAGTCTGGAGAATGCCGTGGATATCGTCAACGATTCCAGGTTTGGATTGTCATCAGCAATTTATACCCGAGATGTGAACCGTGCATTCAAGGCCATCGAAAAACTCGATACCGGAATCACCTATATTAACTCCTCTACCATTGGAGCGGAAGTGCAGCTGCCTTTTGGCGGAACCAAGGGAACGGGCAATGGCCATCGTGAAGCAGGAACTACTGCGCTGGAAATTTTCACTGAATGGAAATCCGTGTTCATCGATTATAGCGGTGGTCTGCAAAAAGCCCAGATTGATGATTGAAGAAGCGTTTTAAAAAAAACATCTTGAGATTCTTTTGGCCTATTAAAATATTGGCTGTTTCTGTGTTAGTATTCTTACCACCAGCCGCTACTCATTGTAGTAGCCACTGCCTGCAGTTTTTTACTTTTTCATCCTTGGAGAGAAACCATAAATTTAATTCCAGAAGCGCAACGGCATTTGTCCGACCACGAAGGTATAGTTCCATCGGCTCCTCTGCTGAAGGACTTGAAGTTCTCTATATTGTCCAGCGGAAGTGGTGGTAATTCGCTTTATATCGAGGCGGACGGAAAACGTATTCTGATTGACGCGGGGTTAAGTGAGAAAAAACTCTCTCAACGTATGGTTAGTATTGGTCGGTCCCTACAGGGATTGGACGCTGTGTTCGCCACCCATGAACACTCCGATCACATCCGGGGTATGGGTCCGCTTTTAAGAAAACATCAAATTGAACTTTACACCACGGATGGAACTTATAGTCGTGCGAGCTCTACCTTGGGGAAACTCCCTGGCTTTAATTCGATTCGAGCGGGCCAACCTGTTGAGTTTGGCGAGTTGGTTGTGGAACCTTATGCCACTCCCCATGACGCAGAAGAATCGGTGGCTTTTGTTATTCATTATCAGGGGTTGCGACTGGGCCTCGCTACTGATCTGGGAAGAGCAACTTCAGAGGTCATAAGTAAATTGCAAAACCTGGATGTCCTGCTCATCGAATCCAATCACGATGTGGAAATGTTGGATGCCGGGCCCTATCCCTGGGTCACCAAGAGAAGAATTAAAAGTGACGTGGGGCACCTTTCCAACGAATCCTGCGGAGAAATATTGTCAGCGGTCAAGCATTCCGGGTTGCACCTCGTTGTATTGATGCATATGAGCGAGACCAACAACCACCCGGACCTGGCCCGGCTCACTGCCCAACAAGCACTGGGACAAAGCACACCGAATTTGATCATCGCCGAGCAAAACCACCCCACTCCTTTAATACCTCTTTGTTCCCCGGCCAAAATTTAGGATGTCTTTATTTTACCCTTGCAGGTCATGAAGACTAATTCGACGGTTTCTTGGTTATACAGGCCGTTGCCTCTGAAAGCTGAAGAAGAATATCACGTGCACCCTGACCCGACGCCTAGTGGTTTATGAACAATATCAGTCAAGACAAAATAATTGGCAGTTGGTTTGGAATGGCCGTTGGCGATGCGATGGGTCGATCTGCAAAAGGGTTGAAGCCAGCCGCTATCCGCCAGATTTTTGGAGCGATGGATGACTTCAAGGATGTGCGCACGATTTTAGGCAAAGGTATTAAAACCTATCGCATGAAAGGATTGTATGGTGCCCCGACCCAATGCGCCCTTGCGGTAGGAGATGCCTTGTTAAATAACAAAAAGCAATTTCTACGGGAGTCGGCGAAAAATTTTCAGGAGCTGGCAAAATCGGGTCCCGAAAGTTATTTCGGAGTTTACCGCAACCACTCTACCTGTCTGTGGAGGGCGGTGGATCTGTTGGATGATCTGGAGGAAGGGCAAGTCTCTGAGCAGAATTCCTTCACCTCTTTGTTTACTATTCTGGCTGTGCCTCTGGCTTTGTTTCAGGGTAAATGGTCAAAAACTTTGGCTCGACAATGTTTTGAAGTCTGTTTGCTGATGAGCCGAAACCGGTTTGAAGTTGTTGGAACAGTTTTAACGGGATTTTTAGTGACACGGTTTCTGGCTTTATCTCCTGAAGAGATTCCTCTAGCTTCTACTGATATTTTGCGGGAGGCGGAAGAAATATGCCAGCAGGCGGAAGCGGAGTACCAGCAAAGGTTCCCGGAGGATGGGAAAGAGTTGAATGCCCTGAGTGGAGCTTTAAAAGGTTTAGCGGATAAATCTAAAGATCCGGATTTCTTGCAATGGCTCTGCGAATATGCCAACGCCTATACCAAACTCGATATTCGTCATCCTTCACAAGGTTTTGTGCTGACTTTGCTTCCACTGGCTTTGCATTGTGTGCTTTTACCTCCCGACTCGAGTTTTGCTTCCACGCTCACTCATTCCCTGGGGCACGGGAGGGAGACAGAAACGTTGGGTGCTTTGGTGGGGGCTTGGACTGGAGCGCTTTATGGGTTCGATAAATTCCCTGCTACCTGGAAAAGTGGACTGGTAAATGCTAAGGAAATTCGACTGCGTGCAGAAGCTATATCTATCCGGCGCGTAAAGAAAGAACAAAAAGATTTATTCAATATGGAAGCGGCACTGACCGCCAAAGAGTTTGAAGAAGGCAAACGGTGCCAGACCAAAGAATCGAAAAAATCGTCTCGGGTAGAGGTGAAATCGCTGGATATCTGGGATGAGGAGGAATCTTCCATCCCTTCCAAAGAAGATAGGTCTGAATGGCGAAAATTTCAGAAGGAAAAAACCAAATCAAAACGGGATCGCCGGAAAAATATTCCCTCAATGGATGATATTTAGGAATACCCGATCGTAAAACCCCCGGAAAAACAAACTCTCTACTTCATCGGCTAAAGATTCCTAACTAGTTGAAAATAAATGTTTAATTTTCAAGGTTTGGGGTTATAATAATAGCAACCATTCGTACCCAGAGAGGTAGATCGTTGGCCTTTTGATTTTGAAAGGAGATATCGGTGAACATTCTGAAGTTTGCAGTTTTATTTTTCTTTTGTTTGACGCAAACCGTGGTGGCGGCGGAAACGAAACCGACTGATAAGCAGACAGCTGCTCCCGTTAAAAAAGAAACGAAAGCAGCCAAAGCTCCTGCCGAAGCCAAAAAGAAAAAACCAGAAGGCCTGGTTATAGGCAAGAACCTAAAAGTAGGTATGCCATTGAAAGAGGCGATCAAGTTGCTGGGGACCCCTGGTGCCATCAGCACCAAGCGTGGTACTGAATCCAAGTTCGACAGTGTTTCCATTAAATACGCCAATCATGGTATTGTTTTGCATGCATTGAACGGAAAAAATAGGGTTGAGGCCTTGGAAATGTTGCCTCAGTTCAAGGGAATTTTTTTAGAAGGCATTAAAATAGGAGTCAAGGTTACTGCCCTGATTGAAAAGTATGGAGTGCCTCAGTCTATGAATGCCAGCTTGGCCAAATACCCTAAAAAGGGAATGTATTTCTCTCTCAAAGCAAATATGCTGGTTGCGGCACATGTCTTTGCCAAAAACAGCAAAATCCTCAGTCATAAACTCTACAAAAACCGCTAACCCACTTGTGATATTTGACCTATGCCTTCATGCCCCGGAGGGGTAGAAGCATCTCGCTTTTCTATATTATCGACTTACGCAAAGCTCTCTTTAAAAAGAGGGGTCCATTAAAGCTTTCCAACAAAACATTTTCAGCCGCGAGCATTGTTGTTAGCAGAAAAAGCTATTACTAGTGGGACTCTCGCTAGAGAGTTAGGGCGAATACTGCGTCTCGGGTCAGTTCGAAATGGGATTGCTGGTTACCGTTTCCTGAGTGCTGGGCACTTTCCAGTAATAAGGAATGAAGCAGGGGATGTTCAGGTGAGTTGTTTTCCAGTAGATGTCGAGCTTTATCTTCCAATCCATGCTCCAGATAGAATGTAGACAATAAAAGTACAAGCAGGGATTGTTCTTCCGATGCTTCCAGGGTTTCTTCATAGGTGTGCAAAAGTTCCTGATAATTTTCGGAATCTCTGAGGGCGATTTGCGAACGCACCAAACAGGATTTATTCCCAGTTTTTTGATATCCAGTTTTCCATGTTTTCAACGCCTGCTTTTGTTTGCCAGACTCCAAATAGGCATCTCCCAATGACAAGTAGGCCTGCAGGCATTGTTCGGAGACACGTAGAGCCTGTTTGAAGGCGGAAATAGCGGCGTCTTGGTTACTATTTTCCAGGCATTGTTTGCCAAACTCAAAGTGGTATAGGCTTAGATTTGTCTGTTCCTTTTTCCATTCCTCCAGGTTCTCACGTAAAAGAGGCAAAACTTTTTTCTGAAGGACGCAAACTTTTTTCCAGTCTTTGTGCTTCAAATAAATATCGCGAAGACGCAGTATGGGGCCAGCAGTTCCTGGGTTCATCCCCTGTATTTTTTGAAGAAGTGCGATTTCTTCATCTTGGCGATCGGTCTTGGAATAAGTGTGGGCCAAGTCATAGAGCGCATGAATGTTTTGCGGCTCAAGTGCGAGAGCTTTCTTGTGAAAAATTTCTGCCTGGTCAAATTTACCGGTAGTGCTCAGGATTCGGCCCATCAGGTTGAGGGCACCGACATGCTCAGGGGAAGTATCGAGGACTTTCTCAATAAGGGCTTGCGATTTATCTGTCTTTCCACAGATGAAAAAGTTTTCTCCCTTTTTGAACTGGGTTTCAACTCGGAGGTTCCTTTTTTTCACCCGGTTATTTTTAAAACCAATTTTCCAACGAGTCAGAGCGTTTTTAAAATTAAAAGTCCAGAACAGAAAAACGGTAATGATAACACCGATAAGAATAGACCCTAGTAACAAGAGAACGGTCGGTAGCTCCAGCGATTGGCTTTGCGTAATATGAATTATAGAATCATGAGGGTTTAGAAACGCGGTGTATATAGAGAGCAGTGCGAATACTAAAAAAATGATGATTTGCTTCAAAGACACGTTTAAGCCTCCTCAAAAGTTTCTTCGTCATTGAGATCGGTGGCCTTGGGGTTTTTTTCCATTTCGCTCAGACATTGGGTGCAGAATTCTGTAAAGGGAACTACTTGTAACCGGGCTTCTGGAATAGGTTCTTCGCATTGAGAGCAAATACCATATTCTCCTTCTTCAATCTTCTTGATGGCCAAGTCAACCTGCTTGAGTCTTTGCCATTCTTGATTCCCAATCTCCCCTTCCAGTTGCCGATTATAGGTGCGAGCGGCATCATCACTTATATCAGCCATTTGTTCGGTTTCACTGGCTCTCACATTCTGGTTCGATTTTTCTACATCTCCCAGTAATTCGGTCCGAATGGATTCCAATATAGAGCGAAATTTATCAGCTTTCTTTTTGTTCATAGTTACAGTTTCAGGTAAAAGGGGGAGTCTTTATTGGCCTACTGCCTTGATAACAGGAACATCACCCCATAGACGTTCGAGGTCGTAGTGAAGGCGGGCTTCTTTATGAAAAACATGTACAATTAAATCTCCTAGATCCACGACTATCCAGATACCTCCTGAGTAACCTTCTACCGCAGAGGGTTTATTGTGGGTTTGGTAACATCTCTCCAGAATGGCATCAACGATAGATTGAACGTGAACCTTAGAGTTTCCACTGCATATCATGAAAAAATCTGTAAGGTCTGAGCGATTCCTCAGGTCTAGAATGAGAATATCAAAAGCTTTTTTATCCGCAGCAGAATCCACGGCAAGCTGTTGAAGAGCGTTTAGTTTTTCTTTCATTCAAACCAAATTTAGAGGGGACTCAGTCCGGTATAATTGATTTTTCATAATATAATGATCAACTGAAAGGGGCAACAATTTTTTAATTTCTTTTCCAGCCTGTACCTGCTGTCGGATTTCTCTGGAAGAAATATCCTGAGGTGGAATTTGGTATAAACGTATGGTTTTCCTTGTAGCAGAGTTCAAAGTTGCAAGTAAAGAATTATTATTTTTTTCAAGCGGTATATTTTTAAGCCCAAGCATTTTACCTAGCTTAGTAGGAAGTTTTATTTCTACATCGGGCCTTGTGCCAACCAGCACATCACAAAGTTTGAATATATCCTCATAGCTTTTCCAAGTATCCATTGTTATAAAAGCATCGGCTCCCAGAATCAGGAAAAGCTCCCAATCGGGATGTCTTTCCTTTAACTGGGATAATGTGTCAATGGTATAGGAAACGCCACCCTTTTCAATTTCCATCAATTCTATGGAAAAAGCGGTTTCTTGTGCCAGAGCTAGTTCAAGCATGGCGACTCGATGTTTCGAAGAGGCGGGCGGATTATGGAGCTTATGGGGAGACTGATTGACAGGAATAAACAAAACTTTTTGTAAATCAAATAGTTGCATTGTCTCGGCGGCCAAGCCCAAATGCCCATTATGAATGGGATCAAATGTTCCCCCCAGCACACCTACACGTTTTAATTCGTCAGTCATAGTCATTAAATCGTTTCATAAACCATTGGATAGCGCAAGATATAATGAAATAGCAACATTTCGCAAAAGTCTTCAAATTGACAATTTTTGGCAATAAAAACTGACAATATTTGTCAGTTTATGAATAATTTAAGATTTTGAATCCCTACGGTGAGAATTTTTTTTTATAACACATTAAAACAAAAGAGGTTATAATAAATAATCATAATTATTATTTTAAGGCATGAGTTTTGCTCTAGATAGTGGATAGTCATTAATATCGTCTATCCCAAGTTTATTTTGTTAATCATAATGAGGAGATGAAAATGTTATCTAAGTTCAGGCGGGTTAAAGGAGAAAAAGGTTTCACACTTATTGAGTTATTGATTGTTATCGCTATTATCGGCATTTTGGCGGCTATCGCAATTCCTCAATTTAGTGCTTACAAAAACAGAGCTTATCAATCTGATGCAAAAGGCAACTTGCATAACATATATTTGGCCTGCAAAGCTTACTGGGCGGATAATGCGGGTACGAGTGCTTGTACAACACTCCTAGCCTCGGCGGCTTCTTATGGTTGGGTAGCTTCAGGTAATGTTACCGTTGCCATCACTAATGGAGCAGAATCAACCTTTGCTGCAACGTCGATTCACTCCTCGGATGCGAGTAGTGTAACGTTTACCATGAATTCTGTTGGTAATATAAGCTAGTCTGATTTTTTATAATGAGAATTCCCCACTTGCCGCCTAAGGCGGGAGGTGGGGATTTTTCTTTTAAATATTTCGGTAAACCCCTGATGACAGAATCCCACTCAAAGATTCGGACAATTTTTTTTTAATCCTTGTTCCCGCCTGTTTTTATCTAAGTACTCTTGCTCCTTCCATTGATTTTCGTGATTCCCCGGAATTCATCGACACCACTTTTGCTTTAGGCGTAAGTCATCCGGCGGGTTTTCCTACCTATAATTTATTGGTCAAAGCCTTTACGTTTTTGCCTCTGGGATCAATAGCATTCAAGGTCAATCTTTTTTCGCTGGTTTTTGCGTGTCTCACCCTGGTTTTTCTTTATCTTTCAGCCAATCTATTTTTGGAAATATTGCATGGACCAGGAGAATCTAAAATCATTGAAGGGTTGTTCCCTGTTCTGATTCTAGCCTTCAGCGAGCCCTTCTGGTATCACTCAATTGTTGCAGAAGTTTATACCCTGCATTCTTTTTTTACTTGCTTGATTATTTATTTGCTCCTGCGGTGGAATATAAATGAAGATGTGCGCTTCCTCTTCGCGGCGGCTTTTTTTTATGGGTTGAGCGCAGGAAACCATGCAACCGTGGCATTCTATTTACCTGCCATCGTATTGTTGTTTCTTGCCTGGGAGCGCAAGGCACGTTTTAAATATCTTCTCGTCTCCAGTTTGGTTTTTTTAATAGGATTTTCGGTCTATCTGTATTTACCAATCCGCTCGTTTACTGAACCCACCATTGATTGGGGGAACCCGGAAAATATTCAGGAATTTATATATCACATCACAGACCGGCAACATGCGGAAACCCATTTCGATGATTTGCTGGCAGAAAAAACGGATAATACCAATACAATTTGGAGGGGTCTGAATTCGCTGGGGGTAAACACCTTGTATGTTGTAAGAATGTTGGCCAAAGACCTGAATAATCAACTGACACCTGTAATTGTTGTCGGGTTTTTTGCTGGCGCCCTACTCTGTTTTAAGGCGAATCGCCCATTATTTCTTTTCTTTCTGCTGATTGTGGCGGTTAATGCATCGTTTTTTGTGGGATGGCAAAAGGAGAGTTATTTCCCCACCTACATTGTGGCGTGTTTGTGGACATCGGCTTTTTTATTCTGGCTTAACCAGGTAGCCAGAGCAAACGGGTCAAGCAATTCCCCAAATACACAAAAGGAGTCTCGGCGGGCAGGCAACCAACAAGTATTAGTTACTCTCGTTCTTGTGGGATTCGTGGTGTGGCTGTCTTCCGCCAACTACGGCAAAGTCGACCGTTCTGGAAATTATTTTGCTCAGTCATTATTGCAACGCATGATTCTTTCGTTGGACGATAACAGTATTTTTGTGGCGGGAATTTCCTGGTTCAATTCGGCTTATCATCAGGATGTGATGAGACTCAGGGATGATGTCACTTTTATGAAAGCCTGGGATTTCCTGGATTCCTATCCTCCTTTTTATATGACACAAAAAAGGTACCCTGATCTCAAACTACCGAGCCCGGAAAGCCATCGATTTGGTTCCCGAGAAGAATCGTATTTATATATGACCGAGTTTTTCGACCAAAATGCCAGGGAACGGCCTTTGCTGATCGAACAAAACTTGTCTTTTCTGCGCGAGTTTTCCTTGGCAGAAAGGTTAGTCCCAGACAAGAACCTATTACTGCGCTACCGCCCTCAAGATGAAAATCCTGTGAGCAAACCCATAAATCCTGGTAAAGGATTTGGGGAATTTAAGCAATGGCTGGAAGAAGAACTGGCTGTGCCTGGCATTCAGAATGAATCCAGGTGGATCCTAAAGGTTTCCTATTTTATCCCTTCTTTTGCCGCATATTTTCATTCGGCAGGCTACTATAAGGAGGAGATGGAAGTTCTCATAGTTATGCGTGAGTTCCTCGGCCAGGGTGGAGTTGACTGGTATTTAAAAGTAGTGGATAACTTGACCTTGGATGGAAAACTGGAAGAGGCCCGGACGAAACTGAAAACAATGAGAAAATTTTTTCCTGAAAATTTTGAAACTTATTTAGCAGAAGGACTCTTGCTAAGTAAAGAAGGTGAGTGGGAAAAATCCCTCAATTCTTTTAGGATCGCTGCGGAAAAAAAACAAGAAGCATTTCGCCCTTATTTTGAATCGGCAGATATCTGGATAGCTTTGGGGAACCCGGAAAAAGCTAAGCGGTCTTTAGTGGAGGCGCAGGCAAGGGTTGCAACGCTTGGAGAATTAAAGCAGGTACGAGAACGACTTCAACAACTGGGGTCTTTTTAAGGGAGCCAAAAATGCATAAAGATAAAGTGATTTCAGTAGTGGTTCCCGCTCATAATGAGCAAAAATTGATTCAGAAGATGCTCCAGACTCTTCCTGACTGGATCGATCATATTTTTGTTATCGATGATCATAGCCAGGATGCCACATCAGATAAAGTGCATGAAAGAATGGAAGCCGATTCTCGAATTGTTTTGATTCGCCATGACAAAAACCAAGGGGTGGGAGCGGCGATTTGCACCGGCTATAAAGCGAGCTTGGAAAATGATGTCGATATTGCGGTGGTCATGGCTGGGGACGCTCAAATGGATCCGGCAGACCTTGAAAATCTCATACGACCTGTGGCCCTGGAAGGGGTGGACTATGCCAAGGGTAACCGCCTGTTTCAGGGAAAAGCCTGGGACATCATTCCCCGTCACCGGTATATCGGTAACAGTATTTTATCTTTGCTAACTAAGATTGCCAGTGGCTACTGGCATGTGGCGGACACTCAATGCGGGTACACCGCGATATCAAAAAGGGCGATGGAGTTGGTGGATCTGGAAAACATCTATCCCCGATATGGCATGCCCAATGACTTGTTGGTTAAGCTGAATATTGTAGATTGTTCTGTGCGCGATGTTCCGGTTCGCCCTGTTTACAATATAGGAGAGGTTTCCGAAATACGCATTTCGCGTGTGGTCATCACCATCTCAAGATTATTGGTCAACTGTTTTTTTCGCAGGCTTGTTGAGAAATACGTGATCCGCGATTTTCATCCGCTGGTATTTTTCTACACCCTGGGCTTGATCGCTTTTCCCGCCGGTGCGTTTACGGGGTTTTATCTTTTCCTGTACCGAATTTTTTCGGGACCGGTTTCAACCACTAGTGCGTTGTTCTCGGTTTTTCTGGTGATGTCCGGCTTGCAGTTTTTACTTTTTGCCATGTGGTTTGATATGGAAAACAACAAGCATCTCAAAGGTTGAATGAGAATGGTTTTTTTTGTTTCGGGAATACAAATTGAAGAATAACATCCTGTCTCGTTATGGGATGCCCTTGTTGCCAACCTGTTTTCTCCTGTTTGTCTTTACCCTGTTTTTCTACCCGGTCCTGTTTGAAGGGAAGACTTTCTTTTTTCGGGACATCCATCATTTTGCCTACCCCATGAAATTAGCCCTCGCCCGAGTATGGGCGGAAGGAGAATGGCCCTACTGGTACCCCAATCTATTGCAGGGTATTCCTTTAATGTCCTTGATGCATCCGGGAGTATTCTATCCTCCTTCGTTATTATTTTTATTGAAAGATTTTTCATTCGCCTTCAATACTTACTTTCTGTTCCACCATGTAGTTCTGATGACATCGGTATATGCCCTGTGTCGGTACTGGGAAAGATCTATTCCCGCGTCTCTTTGTGCATCGCTGACTGCTCTGCTGGGAGGATATTTTTTATCACTGGCCTCGGTCTATAACCAGTTTCAGTCAGCCATATGGTTTCCGTTAATTCTTATGGTGTGGCAGAAATTTATGGCTGAAGCCCGGATGAAATATTTCTGTGGTGCGGTGGCTTTCCTGGTTTTTCAGGTGTTAGGGGGTGGGCCGGAAAACGCGATTTTTTCTGTCTTACTGGTTTATGCTCATTCGCTCTGTCTGGCGAAAGATGAGGAGAGGTTAAAAGGATTCAAACATAAAACTCTAGCTATACTTGCATTGGTGGGGCTAGCACTGGCTCTTTCTGCTTTGCAATGGATACCCACCTATTATTTGTTAAAAGAGACAGGACGCAGTGCCGGCATAGCTTACTCCGCAAGCACCATCTGGGCATTGGAGCCAAGTGCTTTGCTTGGGCTTTTCCTGCCCGAGAACTTCACACATTTTCTAGAACAGGATGGCGGCGGAATGGATTATTTCGTGCAAAGCATTTATATGGGCATTGTCCCAATGTTTATTTTGTTCGCTTGTTTATTGGTCAGTAGGGAGCAAAAAGTTATCCGATTTTGGCTAATGGTTTTTGGGGCGGGAGTGTTTTTTGCTTTGGGCGATTCCAATCCTATCTACTTCTTGTTTTATGATTGGGTTCCTGTGTTCAGCATGTTCCGCTACCCGCAAAAATTCTTTTTCTTTTGCGCTTTTGCGATGGTGTTCTTGTCTGCATGGTCTCTCGATAGGTTTGTCAAAGCGATCCCTCATGAGAAAAGGGAAATGAAAAAACTCCTGCTTGCCCTATTTGTAACTACGGCCGGAGTCGGGTTAATGTTTGGAATAGATGCCAACCGGGCTGGACTAGAGAGCCTGATGATCTTATTGCTCCTGGCAGTCGGCATTTTTGCCCTGCATTTAAAAAAGGTGAACCGGTCGGGATTCTTTAGCCTTCTTTTGCTTTTGATGGTGCTGGACCTGATGGGGAAAAACTCCATGCTAATACCTCTGATTGACCGGGAGTTTTATACCGATCCTCCGCCGCTGGCCAAACGCCTGGGGGGAACGGCCGATTCTTTCCGTGTTTATAGTGGAATGCTGATGGATAAGCCGGGAAAAAAAAAGGTTGCTTCCAATCCGCCCGAAAGTGAATCGAAGACACCCTCTTCCCAGTCCGATCAACCTCTTTTTAATCTGCTGAGTGTCCAGCTGGCCACGCGGGATCAAGTCTATCCAAACCTTGGGGCGATTTATGGTTTAGCTTATGCCGAGGGAGAGGCCACCCTGAAGCTGAATCAGAGCCTGCTCTGGTACCACTTGTTTCTATCATCTGATATCCCGATAAAAAAGACAATTTTGAAACGCAGTAATGTGAAATATTGGGTAACAGAAGACTTCGAGCAGTTGCCTTCTGCCCAGTATCCAAGAGGAATTAAAAAAGTGAAAGTGTTTGAAGATGCCCTGCCGCGCGCATTTTTGGTCGGAGAATCCCGGCAGGTGTTGGAATCGAATTGGTTTAATACTTATTACGACCCGGCATTCGATCCGCTTAAGCAAGTCCTGTTGACAGAGTCCGTCGAAATGAAAGCAGGCAAGCAGTTCTCTGGTCAGATTGAGGAGATCGAATATAGCCCGAACCGAGTCAAGATTAAAACCAAACAAAACGAAGAAGGGTTTCTGGTTTTGCTTGATACCTGGTTTCCCGGTTGGAAGGTGGAGGTCGACGAAAAACCGCAACGAATTTACCAGGCGAATCATTTTTATCGAGGGGTAAAATTAGGGCCGGGGAATCATAGTGTAGAGTTTTTTTATGAGCCGTTAGGATTAAGAATGGGTGCCTCCATCAGTGGCGTAGCATTTATTTTGTTACTAATTTTATTTTTCAAACCATTAAGAAGAACCTATGAAACTGGTTAGCTTACTGCCTTCGGCAACAGAAATTCTGGTGAAACTCGGGTTGGAGAAAAATCTGGTGGGGGTGTCGCATGAATGCGATTACCCGGAGAAGGTTCAATCTCTTCCCCGTCTTACGTCCACCCGTGCCAACTCCAAGCTTGATAGCAGGGGGATTCATAATTCCGTTCTCGAAGTAATGAAAAACGCGGTGTCGGTATATGACCTCGATGTGGAGTTGTTGAAATCCTTAAAACCGGATTTTATCGTGACGCAGGACTTGTGCGATGTCTGTGCCGTTTCCTTCTCGCAAGTGGAAGAAGCCTGCCGGGAATTGTTGGATTGCAAAATAATTTCTCTCAGACCCAAAAGGCTGGGAGATATCTGGAACGATGTTCTCAGCACCGCTGAGAAACTAGGAGTCAAACACAACGGGCATGCGTTTCAGGAAGAAGTTGATATGCGGATCCAAGCCGTACGTGAGCGTCTTGCCGATTGGGCCCAACAAAGGCCGAAGGTGTTGACGATAGAATGGATCGACCCAATTTATGTTGGTGGTATGTGGCTTCCCGAAATGATCCATATTGCCGGGGGACAGGTATGCATTGCAGAGAGCGGGGAGCCTGCGCCGGTAGTCAGCCGTGAAGATCTGGAAAAGATAGAGCCTGACGTGGTGGTGGTAAAACCCTGCGGCTATAAACTGGACCAGACAGTAAAAGAACTGGAACAATTGAAAGCACAACTTCCCTGGAAGAAATGGCAAACTCGTTTAGGCACGCGGTTTTATCTGGTGGATGGAAACTCCTACTTCAATCGCCCCGGTCCGCGTATTCTGGACTCGCTGGAAATCCTTGCCCATTGCACCCACCCCGACCTGTTCCCGGAGTTTGGCGAACAGTATTCCGAAGGTCTCATCCCGCTTGGCCCTGAAATGAAACTTTCCTAGTCCGTCACCGCGAGACACAAAGTAAAACCCAAAAGGAAGAATCACTAGGTCATTTAAGGGCTTCTCTCTTAGAAGGGAGATTATTATCTATTTGAAATTAAAGGAGTAATTCGATATAATCTAGGCATGTCTATTGAAAAGGATTTCATTGTTATTGGCTCTGGTGTGGCAGGGCTGACTTTTGCGCTGAAGGTTTGCAAATTTGGCTCGGTCGGTATTATCACCAAGGATGCTTTGGAAGAATCGGCTACCAAATATGCCCAGGGCGGTATCGCCTCGGTGATGGCAGAGGACGATTCATTCGATTTGCATGTCAAGGACACGATGGAAACCGGGCGCGGACTCTGCCATGAAGATTTTGTGCGCATCGCCTGCGGGGAGGGTCCTGCAAGAGTGCGCGAGTTGATCGAACTGGGAGCTAATTTTGACCGTCGTGGTCGCGGAACCGAATTTGATTTAGGAAAAGAAGCAGGTCACTCCAAACGTCGCATTCTGCATGCGAACGACCTCACTGGCTGGGAAATTGAACGCACTCTCATTGAAGCAGTCCATGCTCAAGATAATATAGAAATTTTTGAACATCATATGGCTATTGACCTTATCACTCGGGCTCGTCTTGAGGAGAATATTCAGCCAGGAAGCGATAAGGACGAGGCGTTAGGATTGTACGTCCTGGATCACCAGACCCAAAAGGTGGAGACGATTGAAGGCCGGGTCATTCTCATGGCGACGGGCGGTGCAGGCAAAGTTTATCTCTATACATCCAATCCAGATACGGCGACCGGTGATGGCATTGCGGTGGCTTACCGAGCCGGAGCGAAAATCGCCAATATGGAGTTTTTCCAGTTCCATCCGACTTGCCTTTTTCACCCGAAAGCGAAGTCTTTTCTAATTTCGGAAACAGTAAGGGGTGAAGGCGGAATCCTGCGTCTGCAAAACGGCGAGACGTTTATGGAGAACTACCATTCCTTAGGTTGCCTGGCCCCTCGTGATGTGGTGGCGCGGGCTATCGACTACGAAATGAAAAAAAGCGGTGACGACTACGTCCTGCTGGATGCAACACATCTTGAGGGTTATCGCATTCGTGAACGCTTCCCAAATATTTATAAAACCTGTCTGAAGTTTGGTTTTGACATGTCGAAAGAACCTGTCCCCGTTGTTCCTGCGGCACACTATATGTGTGGTGGGCTGGTGGTGGACGTTAATGGTCAGACAAATATCAAAAGGCTTTTTGCCAGCGGAGAGGTGTGTTTCTCCGGTTTACATGGTGCAAATCGCCTTGCTTCCAACTCGCTTTTGGAAGGGCTGGTGCTTTCGCACCGAGCGGTGGAGAAGGCGGTTGCCTTGTTTAAGGATTCTAGCAGTAAGAGGGTGAGCCAGGCCCATCGAATTCCGGAATGGGATCCTGGAAGCGCAGTAGACAGTGACGAATCGGTCGTGGTGTCACACAACTGGGACGAAATCCGCCGATTGATGTGGAATTATGTCGGCATTGTTCGATCCACCAAACGTCTTAAACGGGCGGAGCGCAGAATTCAACTTCTGTTGGAAGAAATTCAGGAATATTACTGGAACTTTAAAATTACTAAAAACACTCTGGAACTGAGAAACATCGCCATCACGGCGCAGTTGATCATTCAGGGAGCGATGATCCGTAAAGAAAGTCGCGGTTTGCATTTTAACCTCGACCACCCGGAACCCGATGATACGAATTGGAAACAGGATACGGTCTTTCAGACCACCGTCCATAGTTTAATAACTCAAACCAACCCGAGAATTGTGACCCATGAGTGAAGAAAAAACAGTACCTATATTGATCCGAGACTTTTTTGGAGTGGTTGCGCTTGCCTTCACGGTATTTAGCTTTATGGCGCTAATGACTTTTTCAGCTGACGATCCATCCTTCTATAAAAATACTGCGGGTGGGGATGTGGCAAATTCCACTGGCATGGTCGGTGCTTATTTTTCCGATGGACTGGCCCGTGTTTTTGGCAGTGGTTCTTTTTTCTTTCCAGTGATCACCGCATTTTTAGGGTGGGCTCTTATTCGGGGAAAAGATTTCCACAACTGGCCGCTTATTTTAGGTTCGGGAATTTTATTTTTGATAGGACTGTGCTCCCTGTTAGCAATTCAATTCAAGGTTGATCCATTTTTTGGTACTTCGGCTCCGGTGGGAGGGTTGGTGGGTCATGGTCTGGGTGGATTTCTTGTGGTCTGGTTGAATGCTTCCGGAGCGGTGTTAACCCTGATTACTTTATTGCTCGTGGCCTTTTTGGTGATGACACGTATTCCTGTCAATGCGCTGGTCGAAGGAGTTGGGAAAATATTTAAAGCTTTGGGCGCGGGGTTGATGCTGGGATTGAGTGGAATAAAAAATTTATTTTTGCAAGCTTTGACGACTACTAAATCTTTGATCCAAAAATTTCAAACGGTGAGAGAGGAGTCGCGGAAAATCAGGAAGTTGGCTGTGGAACCCGTGATTATAACGCGCACTCGGCCTGAGCTGGCGCCTGCTGACAAATCAGATAAAAAGAAAAAGGAAGTGAAAGAGGAATTTGTTGTTCAGGATCATTTTGCTTTCATGAGTTCGTCTGGCAAATATCAGGTTCCTCCGCTTTCTTTGTTGGTAGACCCTCCCCCTACTGAGGGAGTGCAGACAGATAAAGCCCGGGAAGAAATTCTTGCCAGCAGTGCCATTCTGGAAAAAAAATTATTGGATTTTGGTATTGAAGGGCGGGTGGTCCAGGTTCTGCCAGGGCCTGTCATTACTTTATTTGAATATGAGCCGGCACCCGGAATCAAGGTTAGCCGAATCGTATCTCTGGCGGATGACTTGTCGCTGGCTATGAGATGTGTGGGACTCCGAATTCTGGCACCAGTACCGGGTAAACCGGTGGTTGGTATTGAGATTCCCAACTTGCGGCGCGAGACGATCTATTTTAAAGATGTGATGACTTCAGATGTGTTTCAGGAGTCCCAGTCCAATCTCACTCTGGTAATTGGAAAAGATATTACCGGGGAACCGGCGGTGCAAGACCTGGCGACTACTCCTCACCTGCTTATGGCGGGTTCGACAGGCTCGGGCAAGAGTGTAGGACTCAACGCCATGATCTGCAGCATCCTATTGAACGCCACGCCGGATGAGGTCAAAATGATAATGATTGATCCGAAGATGCTGGAGTTGTCGATTTATGATGGTATTCCGCATTTGATTTCTCCGGTAGTCACCAATCCTAAAAAAGCCGCCGCCGCACTCCAGTGGGCGGTTAACGAAATGGAATCACGTTACAAAATGATGGCTGAATGTGGTGTGCGTAATATTAACGGTTTCAACGAGCTGGCAGAGAAACTTCAAAAAGAATATGAAGTGGAGCTGAAAAAACGAGAAAAAGCTAATAAAGGAATCCAACCGATAAAGGATGAGGATGATGAAGAAGAGGATGATTCGATGATACCGGAACCTCCTGCCAAGCTCCCTTATGTTGTTATCCTTATTGATGAGTTGGCTGACCTAATGATGGTAGCTTCAAAAGGTGTTGAGGACTCGCTGACCCGGTTGGCGCAGATGGCGCGGGCCGCAGGCATTCATCTTATTGTTGCCACGCAGCGTCCTTCGGTGGATGTCTTGACGGGAATCATTAAGGCTAATTTCCCTACGCGCATGTCTTATAAAGTTACTTCCAGAGTAGATTCGCGAACTATCCTGGATGCCATGGGTGCCGACAAACTTCTTGGTAAAGGGGATATGTTATTTCTGCCTCCTGGGACCTCTAAACTTCTTCGGCTGCATGGGGTGATGGTCAGCGATGATGAAATACAGAGAATTGTAGATTTCATCAAAAAGCAGGCTAAACCACATTATCAGGAAGATATTTTCGATTCAGTCGTTTTGGAAGATAAAAGTGGAGGGGAAGAGGAGGAGGAGTTCGATGAAAAATATGATGAAGCCCTTGCTATCGTTGCTAAAGACAGACAGGCTTCTATATCTTATATTCAGCGGCGTTTGAGAATAGGCTATAATAGGGCTGCACGAATCATTGAAACCATGGAGCGAGAAGGGGTGGTAGGTCCATCTGATGGAGGCAAGCCCCGTGAAGTCTATGTCAGCCCGATTGAAATTGAATAGGATTTTCCTTGTACTCCGGTTTACTCTGGTTCTTTTTGTTATTTGCTGCACGACACAGATTGTCGGTACATTCGCAGGAGTTTTTTCTTACCGGGATGACGCGGGTGCCCTCCACTTTACCGATGACATTTCCAAGATTCCCAAACAATATCGCCAGAGCGAAAAGGGCGTCCGCCAGCATCGCGAGGCTCGAGGCGCACATCGTACTACACCAACCCCTTCTGTCCCTTTAGAGCTTCCGGGGTCTTTTGCACGAAACGAGGAAATTCAGATCCCCCTTATTCCCGTAAGTGGAGGAAATTTTTTAGTCGATACAGTTCTCAATGGTCGGGTCAAGGCTCGGCTAATGTTGGATACGGGTGCCTCCCTCATTACCTTGACCGAAGAGATTGGCCGTAAATTGGGAATTTCACAGTTCGGGGATTCTCCTCAATTGCCTTTCAACACAGCGGGCGGGGAAGAGTGGATGCCGTTGGTCGCGCTTGATACGGTTACCATTGGTAAAGCACAAACCAGGTTGGTTGAAGCGTCCATCAACAGCCATATTAAGGATATTGATGGCCTACTGGGAATGAGCTTTCTGGGAGACTTCCGATTTGAAATTGACCGTACCAATAAACGTCTCACTTTGAAGCCTTCGCGGGTTAAAGGCGAGCAGGCGTGGGATGGAAAGTCGGGAAACTGGTGGCAAGGCCGGTTTGAACATTATGACTCAATCATCAAGGGTTATTCTTCTCGCGCCAAATTCCTCAAACGGCGGGGACATGTAAAAGCTCTGAATATGCAGAAGACGGTAGATTTCTATCAGGACCTGCGCAAGAAATTGCAAAACCGGGCATCTATATTTGGTCTGCCAGACCGTTTCCGGTCTTCCCTTTAGCCTTATGCAAGGCGAACATTCCGACCCCGATTTTCTTTTTGTCTTACTTGGTGCCAGCAACCTGTCGAGGGGTTATTCGGCATTGACTGGGCATATCTCCCAAAGCATTTCTCAGAGTTCTGTGCAATGTATAACGGCGCAAGGACCGGGTCGGGGTTATTGCGTTAGAGGAGGGCTGTTAAATTTTACATATACTCCAATTGGTGAATGCAGAATCATGCAGTTTACAGAAGATCATGTCCAACAGGGTGGACGGGTTGCAGTACTTATCACCGATATCGGCAATGATATTATGTATGGAGTCTCTGAAACTTCTCTTATTGATTGTTTGGATACTCTTATTGAAAAAGCATTACGGTGGAATGCAGAAGTATTTGTGACCTCTATCCATGTGGACGTGTCTAAGGATTTGGGAAAGACATCCTTCAGATTATTGAAGGCCATTTTTTATCCAAAAAGCCTGGTGACATATGATCAGGCCGATTCATCAGTAAAAAGAGTGAATCAGTATCTTCAGGAAAAATCAGATCAGAATGAAGGGGTGCATTTGCTGAGTGGGTTGGGGGCCTACAGCGGGATGGATAAAATTCATTTCAGCATGTGGAAAAGTCATATTGCCTGGTCCTATGTTGCAAATGAAATGTTATTGGCGCTGGATGTAGTCCCTGCAGGAAAAATCGGGCTGGGTTCCGTGGTGATCTCCTTATGTGGCAACCTCAAACGCCTGATCGTTTCTGATATGCTAAGGATCATAAAAAAATCAAAAGATTTTTTTTAGGATTTTTTGTCCTGCATTCAAGAAGTGTTGGCATTAAAAATAGAGAATATTAGTTTTTCCGGGAAATTTTTATGGGGTATTGCCTTGCAGTCATCCGAGTAGGGGCTTACATCGTGGTATTTGTGGTGTTTGTTGCCATCGGAGCCTTTGGTCATATTTTATTTTTTATGTCACCCTTATGGCTATCGAAGTGGATTACTTATTTTACACAATGGTGGGCCCGGGTGACCTGCATGGTTTTAAATATCCAAATCCACATTGAGGGAGACCTCCATGCAAAACCAGGTTCACTGATTGTTGCCAACCATGTGGGCTCGCCAGATATTTTTATTTTGGGGGCGTGTTTTAAAGGTTTTTTCGTCTCAAAAGCCGAAATTGCCGACTGGCCTTTATTCAACTGGCTGGCTCGATTGGGAATGACAATATTTGCTGACAGGAGTAAACGCCATCAGGTGAAAGCCATCATTCGTGAAATTGAGGAGAGGTTAAACGCTGACCATTCTGTAATCCTTTTTCCAGAAGCTCAAGCCACTGATGGAGCCGATGTAGTTCCTTTCAAGTCTGCGGTTTTCGAATCGGCGGTTCTTGCAGGCAAGCAGGTGGTGCCTGTGGCTATTCACTATCATGATGGGCACCAACCAACAATTGCATTTTATGGAGAAAGCTTTTTAAGCCATATTGTTACTTTGCTGAAAACAGTCCGGCTTAAAGCGACTGTCTCGGTGTTGCCAGAAATTCCTGCGGACTTAGAGCGATATATTCTGGCAGAAAAAAGCTATCTGGCTATCCGTGATGTGGTGAGAGAAAAAAATTGTTAATCTACATTATCCTTTTTTTATGATAGACATTAAAATCAAAAAGACGGTACATTAGCCCCACAGGGACTCAACGAGACGGTTGTTTATCAGCGGAAACTCTCCGCTTTTTCTAAAGGATTAAATATGATTCACTCTTTTAAAGGCGAAAAGCCGAAGATTGACGATTCTTCTCTGGTAGTAGAGAGTGCGCAGGTCATCGGTGATGTACATATTGGTGAAGAAAGCAGCGTATGGTTCAATGCTGTGATTCGAGGCGATGTGAATCATATCCGTATTGGCAAGCGCACCAATATTCAGGATGGCTGTGTTTTACATGTGGCACGAAAAACCCTCCCCTTGATTATTGGAGATGAAGTGACGGTGGGCCATAATGTTACTCTGCATGCCTGCACCATTGGCTCGCAGTGCCTCATTGGCATGGGTGCAATTATTATGGATGGTTCGGAAGTGGGGGGTCAGTCCATTGTAGGCGCGGGTTCATTGGTCACCCCGAACACGAAGATTCCACCAAAAAGTCTGGTGCTGGGTTCGCCTGCGAAAGTAAAGCGTGAATTGACCGATGAAGAAATTCGCGGCATCCGCGAATCAGCCGCCAATTATGTTGGTGATATCGAAACCTATCTCGACTAAAGCTAATGACTGACCCGTTCAAGGTTCCCATTGCAGTGATTGGTGGCAGTGGAGCCTATCATCTTCTCACCGGGCAGGCTCTGGGCCAGGAAAAGGACTGTGAGGTTTTAGACACTCCTTATGGTAAAAGTGCTCCCATTCACCGTTTTAGTTTTACAAGCCAGGAATTTTTATTTTTATCCCGCCATGGAGAAACGGATTATTCCCTCACTGCTCCTTTTGTTAATTACCGGGCTAACATCCATGCTCTAAAACAATGCGGGGTCGAACGGATCATTTCCTGGTCTGGCCCGGGAATTATTAATACAGCCTTCAGGCCGGGAGATTTTGTGATACCGCATGATATCCTTGATGAAACCCGTAATCGAGAAACCACCTTTTTTAAAGATACGGGAATAGGGTTCATCCGCCAGAATCAACCTTTTTGTCCGCAGATTGCTACTGCCTTGCACGATACCCTGCACGCGAGTGAACTGCCTCATCATGAAGAGGCTGTCTATGCATGTACCGAAGGGCCGCGTTTGGAAACCCCGGCGGAAATCAGAAAACTTCGTATTCTGGGTGCCGATCTAGTCGGTATGACCCTTGCTCCGGAAGCTTTTCTCGCCCGTGAAATGGAAATGTGCTACACGCCGTTTTGCTATCTGACAAATTATGCTGAGGGGGTAAAACCCAGAGAGTTCAAGAAAGGCGAATTGTTTGAAGGCATGCAAACAGAAGAAGAACGAAAGCAAGTCGATGCGGCGATACAAAAATTTCCTGAGTTAATCCGCACGGTATTTGAAAGTTTGCAAGGAATCGAACGTACCTGCAATTGCCCGGATGCCCTGCAGCGTTATAGGGATAAAGGCTTCCTGCCAGAAGAAGGAAAATAGCAACAATTTATCTGGCTAGCAAAGAGCATGGCTTGGTGGATTGATGCTGTCTGCCTCCCACGTAAGTGGGTTAGTCGGGCCAGGCTTCGAATCCGCCAGTCATACTATAGACCTCTTTAAATCCATTCTCCGAGAGGTATTCGGCGGCACCGCGGCTGGAGATACCGTGGTAGCAACAAACGACCAACGGTTTTTCCTTGTCGGTCTTTTCGATGAAGTCTTTAACATTGCTGTCGTTGAGAGATATGGCATTGGGAATGTGACCAGCGGAATAGGACCCTGGATCGCGGATATCGACCACATTCACAGATTCTTCTTCAACCATCTCCTGAACCTTGTGGGCATTAATTTCTTTAAACATTTTGGATGTATCCTTTGTCAGGTTAAATAATTAAATTCGCTTTTCGATTTTTTGCATCTTACAACCGACAATAGTTAGATGAAGAGTAGGCCAAAAAGTTCTCTATTAAATGTAAGGACAAAATGAATTTAGCGCAACTGCAAGAAAACCTGGAAGCCGTTCGTTCAAAAGGCGATAAGTTTGAGACGGTAGAAAAGGCGGTGGAATATGCGAATGCCTGTCAGCAGGTAAGAAAATACGAGGCTGCGATTGCTTGTCTGAATAAGATATTGCCCGATGTGGAGGAGGATACGAGTTTGCGTGCTGTGGTAAAAACCGCATTGGGAACTGCTTTCTGGGAAAAAGCGCAATTGCAAAAAGCCCTCAACCATTTTGAAGAAGCGTTGAAATTATTCAAGGAGATCGATGACAAACAGGGCATTTATGCCATTCTCTCAATAGTGGGTATCACTTTCTGGAGAAAATGTGATTGGGAGAAAGCTTTGGAAATTTTAAAAGACGCGCACAATGGAGAAAAAATTAGGGATAAACGCTTTACTTCCTTGTATGGAGCGTTGGACCGAGGCATAGACACTTTAAAGAATAGGGTGCGGATGGGGCGGGAGCTTCAGGACTCCTTAAAAATTTTGCAACCCTTGTTTTCTTCCTCCGCACTTTATCTCATCACTGGAAATTTGGGTGAACTAAAACCCTGCCTGGATGAATCGGTATCGTTGGCAGAACAATTGGGAAAAACAGATATCCTGAGTGCGGCTAAAGGCCTGACCCGGCTGGCTGACTCAGCTTGAACCATGTCAGTTCGTTTTTGTTGTGGAACAAATGCTGGACCTTGCTGTTGGGAATGGAGGCAAATTGGTCAATGATCGAACGATCTGGCTTGCCTTTGAATTTAAGGGTGCAGATAAAGTTTTTACATTTCCCCGACTCTACCCATTTCAGGATCCACTCATAAAGTTTTTCCGGGTAACAGATTAAATCTGAAAATAACCAATCGACCGTCTTACCTTCTTGCTCAAAGTCTTCAGGCAGTAAGGAAAAAGCATCGCGTTTCTGGAACGAGACTCCTTGCAGATTAGCGACCGATGGAGAAAGTGGAGAACGGTCGATGCTTAAAACCTCAGCGCCACATTGGTGAATCACCCAGGCCCATCCTCCCGGGCTACCCCCTACATCAATACAGAATTCCCCAGGCTGCGGTCTGGTGCCTGCCAAAGTCAGGGATTCATAAAGTTTTAGGTATGCGCGGTTAGGCGGACCCTCCTTGTCTTCAACAAAATGCGCTTCACCGTTCGGGAATGGACTTGAACACTCTGTCGATGCGAGCAAGGTGTTTTCATCCAGCAAGGCGAAGCTCCCTGGCGGGGCTGGCGATAAAAGGGAGGGAAAAATAATTGGTTTTTTCTGGTTTGTGTTTAAATTTTCTTCAATGAGCTTTGCCCGGCGATGCAACTGGTAGGAGTACAGGCACCAATTGCGCTGAATGGCTTTCAGTTTTTTTGCGGCGTCATTGATGGAGTCGATATGAACGATCTGCGGAGTGCGCCAGATATTCTGCGCCCAATGAGCATCTATGAAAGGTTTGCTGGAGAGAATGAGCCGATCATGAACAGCAATCACCCCATCCAGTTCATCTAATAGGGGTTCTGTCAGGCCCTCCGCCGCAAGATACGCCGATTTTATTTCGGAAGTCATAGCACGGGATCATACCGGTTGGCAGGGGTCAGCTCAAGTATTAAGGTTGTATAGGGGGGCTGATTATTTGTTAGATAAAGATTTTTGGTATTGCATAGAAGCTTTGTTCAATATTTTTTCAGCTTCCTCAAGGTCACCAAATCCTTTGGATTCCATTTCGCCGTTCCCCTTATAGTTGGTAAACCATAGCTCCATGATTCGGCTGATTCCGGGGAAACGTTCGTCCAGTTCTTCAATGGAATCGGCTTTTTTAAGGGGGGAGTTAAACTGAATAGCAATCAATTTGTCGTCCTGCTCTCCATCATCCTCAAGTTTTAACACGCCAATTAGTTTTGCTGTCGCAACTTCCCCGCGATCAATGGGCGGACCAAGGAGGATAATGTCCAAAGGGTCGCCATCTCCTCCCGACTCTTTCGACAACAAAGTCTGTGGAACCATTCCATAATTTCCGGGGTACCCGATATATTTTAAAACCCGAGGGCGGCCTTTTTTAAAATCCCACTTTAAGTTTCCTTCTGCCTTGTCCACTTCCCACTTTTCCGTTCTCCCGGCTGGAATTTCTATTACCGCATTGATATTTCCGGATTCATCTTTAGGAGGCCAATCTTTCAGAAGGTTATTCCCGGAGGACAGGGTATAGGGATCGGTAAAATTAAACCCAGGTGCTATGCCACAGGGCAAATTACAGGAGTCGGCCCCGGAATGGTTTGGGAAAAAGATAAAGATCGAAAATATCGTAACTAAATAATTCATTTTACTCTTTAGGAGGTATTCGCTTCTTAAGCTTTTTACTATAAAAAGGTAGAGGGAAAGATAGATGATAAATATTAGTAGATTGTTAGGTTTAATCCGTCAATCGTTTTGTTCAAGCGGGGGCTTTCAAAATAGGGCCTAAACTTAAAAAAAACATATTTTCGGAAAATTTTGGATAACTGAAAAACCATTGAAAAAAACGGATATCTGTATCCATTTGTAAATAATATATTATAATGCTTGCTTAAAAATTCATACAGCCCTTGTTTAGCTTTTGCAATTTTGGAGAGATTTAAATTTAGGTGAAGGGCTTTACTTATGTGTGAGGGAGGATTAGACATTGATTAAGACCCCTATCGACCTGCAATCCTGTATTGAACATTTACAGGCCAATGTTTTTGTTGCGGATAAGGATTTTAATCTTATTTATATGAATACACACGCCAAGAAAACCCTGGAAGCGATTGAACCAGAAATTCAGGAAGTGTTTCAGTTAAATGTCGATGCTTTTCAAGGTGGGTCCATCCACAGGTTTCACAGGGACCCTAAAAAAGTGGAAGCCATTTTAAAAAACCCATTGGCTCTTCCTCATAAGGCGGACTTTGTATTTGGAGATGTGATTTTAAGAACTGTTGTTAATGCCGTTTACGATGAAACAGGCGTGTTAGAAGCTTATGTGGTTAATTGGGAAAACGTTACTGAGAGTAAAAAACTCGAAAATGCTCTGAATATTAAGCTACAAGAATTGAATGATGCCAATCAAGAATTGCTAAAGCGTAATTGGCAAATTGAGCAGGATGAGGCCGAATTGAAAGAAGCCCATGCAGAGCAACATAAAACGCATGCCTATCTGAATATTAAATTGGCGGAGTTGAGACAAAGTAATCAGGACTTGGAAAATTTCGCAACCATTGCCTCGCACGATTTGATGGCCCCGGTCAGAAAGATCATTAACTTTGCCGGATCGCTGCTCGAAAACGATACCCATTTTTCTGAAAATGAAAAATTCGTGCTGGATAAAATTATTAATTCTGGCAAGAGGATGAGATTGTTGATGGACGATATCCTGGAGTACTCCAGATTAGCGGGCCATTCCAGTACTTTCGAAAGAGTCAACTTGAACGATGTTCTGTCTGAGGTTTTGGCTAATTTGTCGTTTGAGGTAATGGAAGCAAAGGGTGAGATTCATTCCGAGCCGTTACCGATCATTGAAGCCAATAAGACCCAAATGGTTCAGTTATTACAAAATCTCATTTCCAATTCTCTCAAATATCGACAGGAAAAAGTTCCTCCGGTAGTAAACATTTCTTCCACATTAGAAGATGAGGGTTTTATAAGTATTGTCCTAGAGGACAATGGCATTGGTATCAAGGATGAATATGCAGACTTGGTTTTTCAGCCCTTTGAGAGGCTCAATCCTCAGATTGAAGGTACAGGAATGGGCTTAGCCATTTGCAGAAAAGTTGTGGTCAGCCACGGAGGAGTGATTAAAGTTAAAAGCTTGCCTGATCAGGCAGGAGCGGTATTTACTATAAAACTACAAGAAAGGCACAGCCAATGATTAAAGCCATTTCCAACATTAAAGATAGCGTATCAGTGTTAGTGGTGGAAGATGATGCTGATGATTTTGAGTTTATAGAAGATACCGTGAAGAGCTGTAGTAAAAAAGTTTCGGTTCAATGGGTGAAGGATGGAGACCAAGCGTTGGATTATTTGTTCCAAAGAGGGAAATATGAGGATAAAGACCTATACCCTAATCCGGACCTGATTTTTCTGGATATCAGAATTCCAAAAAAAAATGGGTTGGAGGTAGCAAAAATTATCAAAGAAGAGCCCAGTTTGAAAAAGCTTCCTACCATTATGTTAACGACCTCCTCCTCTTCCACAGACATTTTGCATGCCTATGAAAATGGTGCCAATAGCTACTTAAAAAAACCGGAAGGTTCTCAGGAAATTGAGCTATTTAAAAAGGCAATTTGCCTTTTCTGGTCACCGGTTGTTCTTTTCCCATAGAGAATGTTAGGGCCGGCTCACCCAATATTGGAGAGAGTGGAGCATTTCCTCCCTATTATCTTTCAAATTGGACACCCCGTCAGGTTTTTAGATGGGGCTTGTATCGGGTTCATGGGCAGGATATTATAAACTCTGGCATGACAAAGCCTGCGAAATTTCCTATAATATCCTTCAAAAAATCAGTGTTCTGATCTTAGAGGATTTTTAACCTAACAGACGGGATATCAAAGTTTTTAAATGACCAAAATCCTTCTCGTTGAAGATAATGAAATGAATCGGGACATGCTATCCCGGCGCTTAGAGCGTAAAGGCTTTGAGGTAGTCATTGCCGTGGACGGTCAAGAAGGCGTGAATAAGGCTAGTTCCGAATCGCCCAGTCTGATTCTCATGGATATGAGTTTGCCAGTGATGGATGGATGGGAAGCCGTTCGCGCATTGAAAGATAATCCTGAAACCCAGCCCATTCCAGTTTTAGGCCTTTCGGCACATGCGATGACTACTGACCGGGATAAGGCCATCAAGGCCGGTTGTGATGACTATGATACTAAGCCGGTGGATATCAAGCGCTTGATAGGAAAAATTCAAGCTTTGCTGGATCAAGACAATGCCGGGTGAGCAGGAACCTGTTTTGAATAAACAGGCCGCTTTAGAACTCTGCGACGATGATGAAGAGCTTTTCCTCGAAATTGTAGCGGCGTATCTTGAAGACGCGGCCGAGCATTCTCGGCAACTGCTATTTGCCTTGGAGGCAGGCGATGCCCATGAGGTAGAAGAAAGGGCACATGCGCTAAAAGGGGCATCTTCCAATATCTGTGCGGGACCGGTCCGAGAAGCCGCTCTCCACTTGGAACGGGCTGGTCGAAATAAAGACTTGAGCCAGGCACCTCAGCTGTATAAAGTTTTCAGACGAGAATTTAAGCGATTGCTGGAATATCTCAATTCTCTCCCGCCACCTCCAGAGGGTGGATAATCCATCTTCCCTGGGAATTTGGACTTTTCCGACTGAAACTTGACAATGAAGTAGGAATACAGTATAAAAATCAATCCGCTATTGTCTGTCGCCCGTTTAGAGGCGATGTGTATTAAACGCCCAATATAAAGGAATAGTTTTTGGCTAATCATAAATCAGCACTGAAGCGTAATCGGCAAAATGAAAAAAGAAACGAGAGGAACAAGGGTTATCGTACCTTGGTCAAAACGTTAACAAAAAAAGTACGTACTGAAGCTGAGGCAGGCAACAAAGAGCAGGCCCAGAAAGAATTAAAGGTCGCCGAGAAAGTTATCGCCAAGGTTGGTGGTAAGGGTATTCTTCATTCTCGAGCCGCATCCCGAAAAATTTCCAGCCTCACTCGTTTAGTCAATCGAACTGCTTAATAGTGCGGGTGGCTATTTGGTAAGAGCCGCTTTCCCCTCCGGGGCACAAAAGCCAGTGAGATACTATACTTCCGGTTAATTAGATAAAACGATGGGTCGTCTCATCCAGCGGTACGCTGGTAGCAGAGGTTAAGGATCAGCGTTTGCATTAACGCTATAGGATCCATTGAGGTGGACTTCAGACTTCTATCTGTTTTTACCAGCTCCAAATACCCATTGCGCAGTTGTTGCATACTGAATCGACGAGTGTGTTGCAAGGCTTTTTCGACCACATAAGGATTGGCTCCCATTGCTTTAGCAATCTGGCCGGATGGCAGGTTTTTTTGCTGGTAATGTTTTACTTCCCAGATCATTCTAAGTTGCCAGGTTATGGTACCCAGGATTTTAATAGGCTCTTCTCCGTGGTCGATCTGGTTATTGAGTAGTTGAAGAGCTTTTTCCGGGTTTTTTGTCTTCAATGCATCGGTAAGGGCAAAAACATTTTCCAACTTGGTTTCTCCCACAACTTCAGCTACATCCTTTTCCGACACAGATTTATTTTTTCCTGCATAAAGAAGAGTTTTTTCCAATTCTTTGGCCAGAATTCCCGGTCGGGCACCTACTCGGTTGATTAGAGAACGTGCTGCATCAGGGGTTAACGCATACCCTTTTTCATTTGCCCGATTCCGGAGCCAACTTGCCAACTCGTTTTCTTTGGGAGCTTCGCAGGCGACTGCAGTGTTCAGCTTCGTTAGGGTTTTAAATAATTTTCTTTTGCGATCTACCTTGTCAGAGGTAATCACCACACAAGCTTCAGGGATGGGGCAATTTGCGTAGTCAATAAGGATTTGTGCGTCTTGATCTTTTGGGATTGCATCGTGCAAATTGCGTACGACGACCAGTTTTGTTCCACCCATGAAAGAAATGGTGCTAGCCGACCCAAGCCAGTGATTCACCGTGCTTTCCCGAGCATCGAAGGTCTCAAGATTGAAGTCCCGATTATCATCGGTGATCAAATTTTGGTTTAGGGCCTTGATAACTTCAATTTGATAAAAAATTTCAGGGCCATAGAGAAAATAAAAAGGTTCAATCTGCCCTTTGGAAATTTTTAGAAGTATGTTGTCTGGAGTCATGGTCGAAAAAATAATTAAAACTGGTCAATGAGCAGGCTCACCAAACGATTTCCCAATTCTTTATAGGCTTCTTCAAGAGCGGCAAGCCGGGCTGATTCGGTGTTGACAATATCGGAGGTGGCTCTGTAATCCCATTTGGTTTTGAATTTGTTTTTCATATACAGCTTGTCATTTACCTTGTCGATTACCTGAACATCTACGCCCAGTTCTACGATGTAGTCTGAGACAAAATCTGTGGAGCTGAAGGAGACGGCTTTCAAATCATAATAATAAAGAGTGCCGCTCATCACCATATCGGCACTACCCTTCCGCACAACTTTAAGCCTGCCATCTGTAATGAACGAATCAATAATGTTGCTAGTCAATTCTCGGTGAATTTCCGGTTCCGAGGAGGTATTGCTGAAAACAGATATTGATAGGGTTTTTAAATGCGTTGGAAGGGAGGAACCAGTTCCTACTAGATGATACCCGCACCCATTAAGGAAAAGAGAAGTGGTCAGGAGTATCAAGAAATTTAACGAAAGCCAGTTTCGATTCATTGGACAACAATATTTACAAGTTTTTTGGGAATGACGATGACCTTTTTGACTTCTTTACCCTGGGTCCACTCCTGAATTTTTGCGTCTTCAAGAGCACGGGTTTTTAAATCGTCATCGCTGATATCAGATTCAACAGAAAGTTTCTGTCTTACTTTACCATTGACCTGAAGGACGATCAACGTTTCATCCGTTTGCGTTAGCGCTTCAATATATTGAGGCCAGGGCAACTGATCCAGGGTTTTAGATAGTCCCATTCGAGATCCCATTTCTTCGGTAATGTGTGGAGCGAACGGTGACAAAGTAAGCATCAATGTTTCCAGTGCTTCTCGTACAGCCATACGCGCTGCTTCATCTTTATTGTTTTGCCACCATTCTTTGAAGTTGAAGAGGTGGTTGACCAGTTCCATAATCGCGGAAATTGCGGTATTGAATTGCATTCGCGTCTCAATATCATCTGTCACCCGTCTTATGGTGATATGGGTCATTCGTCGAAGGGCTTTGATTTCAGGGACAGCGGTCGTAAAAGATTTCTCAGGCATTTTTACGGTTTTGATTTCTTCGACGAATTCGCCGAAAATGCGCCAGACTCTTTTTAAAAACCGTGAGCATCCTTCCACACCCTGGTCACTCCATTCCAGATCTTTCACAGGCGGTGCGGCGAACAGGATAAAGATTCTTGCGGTGTCGGCGCCATAGGTGCGGATGATTTCGTCTGGGTCCACAACATTGCCTTTGGATTTTGACATTTTTGCTCCATCCTTGATGACCATACCTTGTGTCAGAAGATGAGCGAAAGGTTCGGGGACCTGCGTCAACCCAAGATCATTTAATACCAGATTGAAGAACCTGGAATAAAGGAGATGTAATATTGCATGCTCAATACCGCCGATATATTGGTCGACAGGCATCCAGTAATTATTATCCTCTTTGCCAAAAGGTGCATTTTCCAGTCGGGGTGACACATAGCGGTCAAAATACCAGGATGAACAAACAAAAGTGTCTAGCGTATCAGTATCGCGGCGGGCATTGGCCCCGCATTTTGGGCAGGAAGTTTTATAAAAAGATTCCAGATTGTGCAAAGGCGATTGGCCTTTTTCTCCTAATTGCGCATCAAGGGGTAACTCAATGGGTAGTTGGTCTTCGGGCACGGGTACGATTCCACAATCAGAACAATGGATAACCGGAATGGGTGTTCCCCAGTAACGTTGCCGGGAAACTCCCCAATCGCGAAGCCTGTAATTGATGGTGGCTTTTCCGATCCCCTCTATCTCCAGAAACTCGCAAACTTTTCGGCGGGCTTCCTGACCGACTAAGCTTCAAACTTACCAGAATTTACCATGGCTCCATCGGAAGTAAATGCTTCCGTCAACGTATCAGTATCCAGCGAATGATTTTCTGATTGAATGACTACTCGAACAGGTAACTGGTATTGGCGGGCAAAATCCAGGTCTCTCTGATCGTGAGCAGGAACGGACATGATCGCGCCGGTACCATAATCCATAAGAACAAAATTAGCAGTCCACACAGGGATGGATTCTCCCGTTAAGGGATTCACTGCGTAAGCTCCGGTAAATACGCCTTCCTTGTCTCCGGACTCACTGGTCCGGGCGATAGTGTCTTGTTTTTTTACTTCCTGCACGAAAGCATCAATGGCTTTTTCCTGTTCCGTTCCGCGTGACAGTTTTTTTGTGAGTGGGTGCTCGGGAGCCAACACCATAAACATGGCTCCATACAAGGTGTCAGGGCGGGTTGTGAAAATTTTAATTACTTCGTCACTCTGAGGGACTTTAAAGTCCACCTCTGCGCCGAAACTTTTACCGACCCAATTTTTCTGCATGGTCAGTACCTGTTCCGGCCATTTTCCAGAAAGGGTTTTGCAACCTTCCAGAAGCCTGTCTGCGTAGGCTGTAATTTTAAAGAACCAACCTTCTTGTTGTTTTTGCAGGACCTCGTTATCGCATCGCCAGCAACACCCGTCTACAACCTGTTCATTAGCGAGAACTGTTTGACAGTCTTCGCACCAGTTGATGGTGGAGTTTTTCCGATAAGCGAGTCCTTTTTCAAGGAACTTTAGAAAAAGCCACTGGTTCCACTTATAATAGCCGGGATGACAGGTGGCGATCTCTCGGTCCCAGTCGTAGCTGAGTCCCAGGGCCTTAATCTGCTGTCGCATGGTGCGTATATTCTCAAACGTCCATTGGGCGGGGTGGGTATTGTTTTTAATGGCGGCGTTTTCAGCGGGCATTCCAAACGCGTCCCAACCCAGTGGGTGGATGACGTTAAAGCCTTTCATGCGTTTGAACCGGGCCAATGTGTCGCCAATGGTGTAGTTACGTACATGGCCCATGTGGATTCTCCCGGAAGGGTAGGGAAACATCTCTAGCAAATAATATTTTTCTTTAGAAGAATCTCGTTCAACTCGAAAGGTTTTATTTTCTTCCCAGTAAGCCTGCCATTTGGCTTCGATGGAATTGGGTTCGTAGGGGGTCATAGAATAAGCGCTATCCAAAAAAAAGGTGAATCAATGATAAAAGAAGAATTCTACCATCCGCTAGCGCGGGAGGCAATTTGCAAACCACCAGGCATCGAGCCAACGAGCACGTTATATTCTTCCTTAGCCTTCGTGCCCCGGAAGGGTAATAACTATTTTTGGGGAGCAAAAAGTTGTCTAGGCTCAACGAGCCTTTGTCTCATTCCCTCCCACGGGAGTGGGTGATGACTGAACTTTCCGGAACCATTGCTGTTGTATTCACCCTGTATGTGCTGGCCATGTTGGGTATTGGTGTGTGGACTTCCCGGATGACACGCTCTCCGCTGGATTTTTTTCTTGCCGACCGGTCCTTGAAGGCGTGGGTGACCGCTATTTCTTCCACTGCTAGTTCAGAAAGCGCCTGGGCCGTGCTGGGAACCGTGGGCCTGGCTTATAAGGAAGGTTTGTCGGCAATCTGGTTCATGCCGGGTTGCCTGCTGGGCTATCTTATTAATTGGTTATTCATTGCTGAGAAACTGCGTAAACATTCTGAAAAGAGCAACTCCATCACCCTTCCCGACTATTTTGAAAATCATTTCGATGACAAAACCCACATCCTACGCATAATTTCGGTGGTCATCATTTTTTCCTGCATGATGGCTTATGTGGCGGCACAATTCACCGCCATAGGAAAAACCTTCGATGCTGTTTTTGGAATACCGCATATCCTTAGTATTTCTGTGGGGGGTGCAATTGTGCTGATTTATACGATGATGGGCGGAGTGAGGGCAGTGGCCTGGACTGATTTTGCGCAGGGAATCATTATGGTATTAGGACTGGTCATTCTTTCGGGGGTGGCATTGACCAGTTTGGGCGGTTTTTCCGGGATGTGGTTGGAGGTGGGCAAAGTTTCCCCCGAAACGTTGACTTGGATGGGAGGGAAATCTACTGCGGTATTTTTTGGGTCTATGGTCGGCTTGTTAGGGATAGGGCTTGGCTACCCGGGTCAACCCCACGTCATCACCCGTTACATGGCGGCGAAAAATACTGAAACGATCAAAAAAGGAACCTGGATTGCTTTGGGCTGGGGTCTGATGGTTTATTCTTCATCCATACTGTTGGGAATTTGTGGTCAGGCTTTGTTTCCAGGGTTGGAGGATCCCGAACATTTGTTCCCGAAAGCCGCCGAACAATTATTGCCTACCCTGTTGACGGCGGTAGTTCTAACAGGAGTCCTGGCTGCAATCATGTCTACCGTATCGGCGCAGATTCTGGTTGCCGCTTCGGCGGTGGCGCATGATGTTTATTCCAAAATACTTAAGAAAACACTTTCGCACGATAGAATTTTATTTGTCAGCCGGGCAACGGTTTTGCTTTTGGGGATAGGAGCAATGCTTATTGCGCTGGGTGAGACTCGGGTTATATTCTGGTTTGTGTTGTTTGCCTGGTCGGGACTGGGCGCGAGCTTTGGTCCGCTAATTTTATTTACCTTGTACTCGAAAAATTTAACTCGGCAGGGAGCCATCGCTGGAATGTTGGTTGGATTTTTAACAACCCTTATCTGGAAAGTAACCGGATTGTCCGATGCGATGATTTATGAATTGGTCCCAGCTTTTCTTTTAGCTACCCTGGCCATTTATTTTGTAAGCAAAATAACCGCCAATAAATAATTGCCCGGTTGGAAAAAGTATAAACAGTAATTTGATTAAAGTTTTTCCGCAACGGGTAACTGGATATAAAAATGACTGCCTTCTCCTAACTGGCTGACTAAGCCAATGGACCCTCCCATAAGTTCGACCAACTCCTTGGTTACCGTGAGGCCAATGCCTGTGCCTTCTACTTCAGAGTTTTCATTCTGCAGTCGGTTAAAAGGTTCGAACAGTTTGCTCTGATCTTCAACAGATATACCGAACCCAGTATCTATAATGTCGATCTGAAGGCGTTCCCTGTTTAAAGGCTTGCAGGCCACCGTGACGGAACCGTCTTTGTGGTTATATTTGATGGCGTTGGAAACAAGGTTCAAAAGAATCTGTTTTAAACGAGTTTTATCGGCTCGGGCAGTAAGCATCAAGGAAGGATCCAGCACCAGGGATAATCGAATGCCATATTCATTTGCTATTGATCGAAAGATACTTTCCATACCTTCTATCAAGTTGACGACGTTTATGGGTTGGAAGTTCAGGGTAACATTTCCCGACTCTACCTTCGCGAGGTCGAGAACTTCATTGATCAGGTTAAGAAGATGATTTCCGGCGCTGAGGATATGATCTACGTTTCCTGTCTGAACCGGAGTTAAATTGTTTTCGGAATTCATTTTTAAAATCTGAGAAAAACCTAAAATTGCATTCAGAGGGGTTCTCAGCTCGTGGCTCATTTTCGCGAGAAAGTTGGACTTGGCTTGGTTCGCATTTTCAGCTTCATTTTTGGCGCTCAGCAATGCTTCTTCGATTTTTTTCTTCTCGGTAATATTTTGCGCATAAATGTTGGCGTAATCTTTGTTTTGAACCTTGCTGATAACGAAGGAATAAAACTGGTCTGAAACCTGATATTCCACCTCCAAGGGTTTTTGCAGCTCAAAAGCATAGGAGATTTTTTTGGAAAACATTTCAGGGAGGACTTTGCCTCTTCCTGTTTCCCATTTTCCCAGTATGTAATTGCTGCCGGAGTTAGCGTAAAGAATTTTACCTTCCAGGGAGACTCGGAAAACCGGGTTGGGATTTTCTTCTGGGAAGACAGCCATGTTCGGTGTCGGCTCTTCAAATTTTTCCCGTTCAGCAATTTCATTCAAAAGCTTGCGGTTGTGCTCTTCCAATTCATGGGTTTGCACCTGCACTTGTTTTTCTAATTCTTCTTTTGTGAATCTCAGGATTTTGTCTTCCATATTTGGTAATAAAGAAACGATATTATATGTTTTTAGAATTTGAACAGGTATCAACCTGCTTGAATGGAGTGTGTTCGCACCAAAACTAAAGCTTTAAGAGTGCCCTTATTTAAAGATAAAGCATGTTTCAATAAAATTCGATTTAAATTATTGAGAAAGAACAGAATTCCAAAAATTTAAAATAATGAGAGGAGGTTTGTAAAGAATGGTGGACAAGGAGAAGAGATAGACTGTATTGGCTATGGTGAATGGCAAGAAACTTTCGCAGGAGGACTCGGAGTTTACTTACAGCCCATAAAAGTGAGGAAAGAATCACTATGGTTGTATCCAAGTTAGATATTGATTTACCTTTTGTAAAAAGGGGGTAATTTTAATGGGCTTGGTAATGTAATCGGTGAACCCCGCTGACAAGCCTTTTTGGATATCGGTTTCCATACCGTTCGCACTCAAGGCGATAACAGGAACCGAATCAAGGGCCGGCTCCTCCCTTATAACTTTTAAAGGATCGTACCCGTTCATGCCCGGCAATTCAATATCCATCAGTATCAAATCAGGTTGGTGACTCTTGGCAAGTTCGATGCCCAATCTTGCATCGGGTGCCTGCAAAAATTTCAAATTTTGGCGGAACAAAATAGATGCGACCAACTCTATGTTTGAAGGGTTGTCTTCGATGTAAAGAACCTTGAAACTATTTTCAGAACTGGCCGAATCTGTCCAAGTTGCGGGTTCCGGTTCCTTGATAGAGGAAATATTATTGCCTTCAGGAAGAATTATAGAAAAACAACTACCTTGCCCTTCTTCACTTTGGGCTTCAAGTGAACCGTTCATAAGATGGGTCAATTTCCGGGAAATGGTCAACCCAACTCCGGTTCCTTCTATGGTTTCAGTTTTAGAGTTAATCCGCTGAAAGGGATTAAAAATTTCTTCTAGGTCCTTCGGTTTGATTCCGATGCCAGTATCTTGAACGCTGATTTTAATATTGTGGTTCTTAAGCTTTTTACACTCAACAGATACTCTTCCTCCATGATTATTATATTTAATGGAGTTGGAAATTAAGTTCAGCAACACCTGTTTTAGCCGAACAGGGTCAGCCAGAACTGTCATTTCGGTAGACATGATCTTAAAGCTTAAATTTTTATTATCCAGCATGGGCTGAATTAGATTGCCAACTTCAGAGATCAAGGAATTGAGAGGAACCTCCTCAATAGAAATGGGTATATGTCCAGCCTCCATCTTAGACAGATTCAGAACATCGTTGATGAGATCCAGCAAATGCTGGCCTGCCTTCAATATATGCTGAACATTGTTTTTCTGCATGGGTTTCAAAGGATTCTCCAAATCCATATCCAATAATTGGCTGAATCCCAAGATGGCGTTCATTGGAGTCCGCAACTCATGGCTCATGCTCGTGAGAAATTCGGATTTGGCATGGCTGGCTTTTTCTGCCTCTTCCTTAGCCAGAAGGGCATCCTTTTTGGCGTTCTCCTGATCGGTGATGTCGAGGGCCATTTCCATCACCAGGGGACTGCCATCCACATCGGTGAAAGGAGCGCATACCGTAATATAAGTGCGACCATCCTGTGCATCCCAGACCGTGATTTCATCTTTTCCGTGTTCAAAAACCTTGAAGGTGGTGCAAACCTCACAGGGTTTAGAGCGTTTATGCATCAAGTCATGGCACAGCCTTTTTTGTGGATCGCCGAATCTTTCACGAAAAACTTTATTGGCGAACGGCACGGTATAGTCTGAGGCTTGCAAATGAAACGCCATGGGCAGAAAGTCCAGCATGTTGTAAAGATTCTGTCTCTCAAGGTAAACTTTTTTATCGGCTTCTTCTTTTTCAGTGACCTTGGCTTGAAGAGCCTGGTTTGCAGATTCCAGTTCATCCCGGGAAACGGTGGTCTTTTCCAGGTCACTAGCCATCCTATTAAAGATATTGGTCAACGATCCGATTTCATCGTGGGACGAGGTTTTAACCTGGGTGGCAAATTTCCCCCGCCCGACTGCAGCTAGGGCTTGCTGTAGTCTCAATAGCGGGGCGGAAATGGTTCTGGATATAAACAATCCTAATCCAATGGCCAGAAGTATAGTTATAAACGAAACTTGATAAACTACCATTTGGGACTTCTTGATTTCTTCCAGAGCAATTAGGCGGTATTGCTCAACCTCCTCTTTTTCGATTTCCACAAGTTTTTTTGAAGTAGTGATAGTCTTATCAATGGTGTCTTCATATTTCTGAAAAGTTTCTTGGGTTACGCTGCCGGTTCTCTCGTATTCCTCAAACATGGCTTTGGCTTTTTTTACCAAATCCAGTTGTCCGGAGACAAGCTGTTCATAAAGAATTTTTTCATCTTCCCCGTCTCTACTCAGATCCTCAAGAACTTCATTGGCGTGTTGTGAAAATATTTCTGCGTCCTGTTTAAAATGGTCCGCCCATTGCAAAAACTCTTCTTTTTCATGGGTATCACCGGAAACCACATAAGCAAAACTTTCTTCTACTGCTTCGGTCAGTGCCACACCAAGATTTTGAATGGAATAAAGCGAATCTGATTGAAAACTGCTGATTTTCTTTATTTGGGTTTCCATGGGCCGGATACCCATAAAGTTTGCGATAATTATGAAAACGCTAAATATCACAAAGCTTAAAATGATTCGTGTGCTTACTTTCATAAATCGAGACTTCTCATATGAGCATTAAAATTGAATTTCCTTAAACTTTTAATCCGAAATGATGAAACTTCCTCATTTATTAACCGGTGAAAGAGGCAGGGTATAAGGTCTTTGGACTATATATAGTCTAAGGCTTTTTTTGGGGGAGGCAATATGTTTTATTGGGGCAAGGTTTTAAATTTCTGGCGCAGGTAGGGGGTAAATATATTAGTTCTGTTCAGGGATGTCCAGGTATTGGGAGATGACTTGTGCCATCTTTTTTGAGGTACCCTGTTGCTGGGCGATGAAGGTTTTTGCTTTTTCGGCGATATCAAAGCGGAGAGAAGTATTTCCCAAAAAAGTCTGGGCTTGCTGTTCCAGTTCTTCAGCGTTTGCCACCTGAAAGACCAGCCCCTGTTTGCTCGCTATTTCTGAGACATGACCGATATTCTCTACATAGGGTCCATGCAATACAGGCAGTCCATAGGATAGAGGTTCGATCAGGCTGTGGCCTCCACCCGGCGGGATCAGGCTTTTGCCCACAAACGATATCTGCCCTAATGAATAAACCCTGGCCAATTCCCCCATGGTGTCGAGGAGGATAATTGAAGCAGACTCTACATGTTCCAGCGATGACCGGCGGGTAAAAGAAAAGTTTTTTCTTTTAAGAAGGGTGGCCACTTCTTCCACTCGTTCCATTCTTCTTGGCGCAAGAATTAAAACCAGGCCGGGTTGTTTCGTCGTCAATTGCCGGTGTGCGTTCAAGATAATTTCTTCCTCACCGGCATGAGTGCTTCCTGCTATCCATACGGGAGTTTCTAACTTTAGTTTGAAAGATTGCCGTAATTGTTCTTTTTCCTCGTTGTTCAGCGGTTGCAGGGCATCGTATTTGGGATCACCCATCACTTCAATTTGATCTTGCTGTACACCCAGTGCCAGAGCGGCTTTTTCCCCATTGGAATTTTGCATACAGAGCCGATTAAATTTTTGGAAGGTTTCTTTGAAAAGGAAACCAAAGCGAAGATACCGCCGAGTTGATCGTTCGGAGATGCGACCGTTTAATAAAAGAGCAGAGATCTTTTTTTTATCTAACAGATCAATCAAACCGGGCCAAAATCCAGTATCGGTGACGACATAAAGGTCTGGGTCGATCCGATTCAAGGCCAGTTGGGTGAATGGCAGGCAGTCGAGTGGATGGAAAAAAACGCTGTCAACAAATTCTAGTTTGATAGCCGTTGCATAACCGGAGTCAGTCGTGACAGAAAGAGCAATATAGAGATCGGGAATTTGCTGTCGTAGTTGTTTGAGGGCCGGTGTAGCGGCGACCACTTCTCCCATCGAAAGGGCATGCAACCAGAGGGTTTTTTCGCTGGGTCTTGTTTTAGCAGGAACCCAGCCAAAATGATGGGCCAGTCCTCTCCACTTATATTTGGAAAACAGGGCTGTGAGTGAGAAAAGGGGAACTAGCAGGACTGCCAAAAAAATGGATAGAAGGTGATATAGAAAAATCATCAATCAAGGTTATGTCGAGCGAATCAGTTCAATATTTCTGCGCAAGGCCCCGCTGTTGGCCTTCACTGTTTTTTCTGCAGACTGGCCGAGTCTTTGGCGTTCCGCCGAATCCTTAAGGAGGCGAATAAGGTGTGGATATAATTCTTCCTCGCTTTGCATTTGAATGCCCCCTCCAGATTGAGTGAGAAGTTTGGCTTCTTCTTCGAAATTGTTCATGTACTTACCGAACAATACGGGTTTCCCTAATCCCGCTGGTTCGAGAATATTATGTCCGCCAAATCGTGGGTTGAACCCGCCTCCTACATAAGCCACGGTAGCTTTACTATATAGGGAATTGAGTTTCCCCAGGCTATCTACCAGCAATAGGGTGCCTGACCAGTTTGATTGATCAGCCAGTTGAGAGAACAGGGTATACTCTACTTTGAATTCCCGAATCAAATCTTCGACTTCGCGGCATCTCTCCATATGTCTGGGGGCGATCACTCCTGTCAGACTTGGAAACTCTTGTTGCAGTTTCAGCAACGCTTCCATTATCGGGCCTTCTTCGCCAGGCCGGGTGGACCCAAACACCAGAATCATACCATCTGTTTTCCACTCTTGCTTGTCCTCGTTTTGGATGGCTGTTACATCAAATTTTATATTTCCTGTAACCCTGACTTTTTCCCTGGCTACGCCCAATTGTAATAACCGGTCTGCATCGGTTTGGGATCGCATGGAAAACTGTTTGATGGATTTTGCCATCCATAGAAAGAAGGCCGGAAACTTTCCATACCGCTGAACCGATTTTTCCGAGACCCGCCCGTTCACTTGGATTACGGGAATGTTTCTGCTCCTGCATTGACGAAGTAGACAAGGCCATAATTCTGCTTCGATCAGAACCAGTTGTGAGGGCTGGATCTTTTCAAAAACAGGATTCAGCCAGATAGAAAAATCCAAAGGTAGTCGGAAAGCATTTGGAAGATTTTCTTCTTTGGCCAGAGCAAAACCGGTTGGGGTAAAAGTGGATAAGGCGATGGGGCGAGACTCTCCATCCTGTACTAGACCCGCGATAAGGGTTTTAGCCAGGCGCACTTCCCCGACAGATGAGGCATGAATCCATAGGGTGCCCTTTAATTCAGGTAATGAGCGGGCTCCCGCCGTCCTGTCTTTAATTTGATTGCGGAAAGAGGAGGAAACCAGTGCCCTTAAAATAATAAAAGGAGAAGCCAAAAGCATTAGCCCCCCTGTAAGAATATTATACAAAAAACCCATAGCCTGAGAGTATACTCCTAAAATATTAGAGGGCCTCTAAAAATTGCGTATTTCCAAACTTGAAAGTACAAATGATTAGATATGTCGATTAAAAGTTTGGCCGGAAAACATGTCTGAAATTTTCTATAAAATCATATCTCCAGATCGGAAATGGTACTGGTTCCCAGTATTTTGGATATTTAAACTTATATCCTTCTTTTATTTGTTAGGTCACCATTTTCGCCTATGGGCATACAGGTGGGGGATATTTCCCAGCCGAAAGCTAGACTGTAGAGTGATAAGTGTTGGCAACTTGACCTTAGGGGGAACGGGAAAAACTCCCTTTGTCATGATGATTGCAGAAACACTCAGAGGTAACGGGCTCAAGCCTGCCATTCTTAGCCGTGGTTATAGCGGGAAATCCGGAGACCCGGTCAATGTTGTCTGCGATGGAAAACAAATGCTTCTTACCCCGGAATGGGTTGGCGATGAAGCGGTCATGATGGCAGAAAAACTTAAAAACGTTCCGGTTTTGACCGGCCCGGACCGTTACCAGACAGGAAGCTATGCGCTCGAGCACTTTGATGTAGATACATTAGTTCTGGATGATGGCTTTCAACATTTGGCTTTAAACCGGGATTTGGACATTCTACTGTTTGATCATTCCAGGCCGCTCGGTAATGGTCATTTGTTTCCCGCAGGAGAACTGCGTGAACCTGCTGGAGAAGCAAGAAGGGCGGATATGGTCTGCTTTACCCGCTGTTCCCGCAGTTCCATCGAATTCGATCAAACTATCTTAGGCTCCATTCCTCAGATTAAAACGCACCTCCGTCTGGATTCCATTATTAGCATGGATGATGAAGCCGTTCGGGATGCGGAGATATTAAAAAATGAACCGGTCGCGGCGTTTTGTGGAATTGCGAAACCGGAAGGCTTCCGGCAGATTTTATTGGACTCACCAGTCCAACTAAAATTTTTCAAGGCGTTCCCGGATCATCACTCTTATACGCTACAGGGTATTAAAGAGTTGGAAGCCCGTGCCATAAAGGAGGGAGCTCGGTTTCTTCTTGTGTCGGAAAAGGACGCAGTGAAACTCAAGGGGATGAAATTTTCATTGCCCCTCTATAAAGTGGTGATTGAACTCGAAATTTTGGAAGGGCGTGAAACCTTCAACAAACAAATCACCCGCCAGCGTGATACCCCATTCGGGACATGAAGATTAGTGACGAATTTCACGCCCTCCCACGGAAGCGGGTTTATTATGATTGATATAAAAAACCTCAGTTCAAACCAGCGCTTTATGCTTAATATTGTTGTGCCGTTGGCTTACCTGTTGCCTTTGGTGCTGGCTTATTTCGGTCCTAAAAATTTTGGTTTTGGGTTTCGCGGTTTGGTTTATGTTGGCTTATCCTTTGGAGCGGTAGGCGTTCTATTGTGGATTTCTGCCATGTGGAGTTTGGGTTCCTCGTTGGCTGTTCTTCCAGGAACTGATCAACTGGTCACTAAAGGAGTTTACCGGATTTTTCGTCACCCGGTATATATAGGAATTGTTTTAACGTTGACCGGATTGTTTGTAGCTTGCGGCTCGATACCCTGTCTGATCTATGTCGTGGTGGTGGTGATCCCATTAAATATTTTTCGGGCCTGGGCTGAAGAGAAAGTTTTGTTGGACCAATTGGGCCCTACCTATCAAGAGTATAAGAACTCCACAATTTTTTAAAAATCAGGTTATGGCGTTGAAAATAAAATTCCGAGCTCTACTGACAATGTGTGGAGAAACCGTTGAGAATGGTGAGTTGACTGTTGATGCGGGTAACATTGTCGAGATTTCAACATCACAGGGGAATGATGCTACGGCGTTGGATCTCTCCGACTGTTTACTCATGCCGGGATTTGTCAACGCGCATTCCCATCTCGGTTTGACTGCCCTTGAAAAAAAACTTTCTCCTGCCAAATCTTTTGCCGATTGGATTCGCGCATTAATCTCGATAAATTCTGGTCTTGATGATGAGAGCCGGGTGCGGGGAATTCGTGCTGGAGCTGAAGAAATGAAACGTTCTGGTGTTACTGCACTGGGAGATTATGTTGCAGAGCCGGACTTGTTGCCAGTAATGGGCGGGTTGGAATTTAGGTCGGTGCTGTTTTTGGAAACAATAGGGTTTCATTCTGAAAAAGCGTTGGCAATTTGTAAGAACCTCGAAGAAACTTTAAAGGGTGATCCCTTTTCACCATTAAGCCGGCTGGGGTTGGCTCCGCATGCTCCCTATTCTGTTTCTCCCAATCTGTTCCGGTCTCTGGGGAAATTGGCGCAACAATATGATTGTCCGCTTTCCTGCCATGTTGCGGAAATTCCGGAGGAGTCCGGGTTTCTCCAGAATGGAGACGATTCGCTGGAAGAATTATTAAAGGAAAGGTCTGCATGGGATCCTAAATGGAAACCTCCTGGCAAATCCCCAATCGAATATTTGAATTCTTTAAACATTTTAGAGAGTCTCCTAGCCATCCACTGCAATTTTATTGCTGCCGATCTTGATGTCATGGCCTTAAAAAAAGTTAGCGCAGTATTTTGTCCAAAGAGCACCCATTGGTTTGGTCGAAAAGATTTTATGCCGGTTCGCACTTTGTTGGATCGGGGAATTGGTGTTGCTTTGGGAACCGATTCGCTGGCAAGCAATGATTCCCTAAACTTTCTGCAAGAGCTGCGCATGGCAGATAAACTTCTACCTGATGTCAGTCGAAAGGAAATACTCACCATGGCAACCCTTGGTGGTGCAGAGGCGCTGGGATTACAATGTGGCAAGCTGGCTTGTGGACAAAAGGCTGATTTAATTGGATTTCGAATTTCCCCGCCCTATTCAGGTTCCTGGTCAGATATCCCATTCGAATCCCACCGCCAAGAGGTAGATTTTTATATGTTGGATGGAAGACCTAAGACTTTTTTACCAAGCAACTCTTCAAATTAGCACTTCTATTTCGCCTATGGTTGACGGGGGCGAGTGTTTTTCGTATAATCTATTGATATAAAAAGAATTATTTGATTTAAGGTCGCATGCCTAAATTGCTTAAAATTGTTGGGATGGCGGGGATGGTGTTTTTTCTTTCCGCGTGCGGGATCAAGGGTGGAGGCAAATCGCCCCTGCTCTTTAAGCGTATAACTCCTGTGATGGAAATGGAAATGGAAAAACTTATCCAGAAAGGCTGTGATCAGGAATACGAGTATTTTGATCGAGACATCGCCATGTTGTATTCGTTGATTCCCGGTGGCGGGCAATGGTATACTGGCGAGACCCGGAAAGCCTGGATATATTTAATATCTTTTCCTCTAATAGTTCCTTATATAGTTTCTTTTCAAGATGCGCAAAATTCGGTAGACTATTATAATTTCCGATATACGGCGCATTTCTGCAAAAATAAATTCCAGATCACCCAAAAAAAGCTTGGGTCGGAAAAAAACTCCCAAAAGAATGATTCTTTGAAACGCGGAAAGAAAATTGCGCAACAAAGAATAGGGAGAAACAGATACTAGCCATTGTTTTTATGAGAGATTTTGGTTTTTTCGCCTTCTTTGACAACAACCCATGTGTAAGTTTTATCTGAAACCATTTCTGAGGGGGATTTTTATTAAAACAGACAGTTTTTTCTTTAGTCTGTAATAAAAGTAAAATAATTCTGGTGTTCATCAATTTTCGGTGTTAAAATTCACCACTTTGAAATAAAAGGGTGGTGTTTTTTCCTATCAAAAAGCATATAGCCATGCTATGGTGTGTTGTTGTTATCACCCTTTCGCGGCAATTCATCCTGTTAATCTAATGAAATAGCCATAAACCTCCTATTTATATTGAAACTTTGAAATTCAAAGTGTAATATGGGGGTTTTTTATTTGCTGAGCTGGCGTAGCTCAGTTGGTAGAGCAGCTGATTTGTAATCAGCAGGTCGGGGGTTCGAGTCCCTTTGCCAGCTCCAGTTTTTTTGACTGGGTATGAAAAAGGATTCTGGTGCCTCGCAACGGAGATTTGGGTTGAGCGATTGACCGTGTGTTGGGTGCTATGTTTTACCCATAAAGACGGGGAGGTTCCCGAGTGGCCAAAGGGAACAGACTGTAAATCTGTCGGCTCAGCCTTCGGAGGTTCGAATCCTCCCCTCCCCATCCTGAATTTAGGATTGGATGAACTTGCGGGAATAGCTCAGTTGGCTAGAGCGTCAGCCTTCCAAGCTGAGGGTCGCCGGTTCGAGTCCGGTTTCCCGCTCCATCTTTGGTCGGGTTTGGTGAATTGGTGTTTACGCGCCCACGTAGCTCAGTGGTGGAGCACTTCCTTGGTAAGGAAGAGGTCATCGGTTCAATCCCGATCGTGGGCTCCAGATTTACTTGGGATAAGTTGTTTTTATTTAGAATTTTGAATGTCTTTCGACTCCGTATGGAGGGGTTGGGCTTAAAGCAGGATTGGGAGTTATGAGAGTAATCATTCATTTGGCGTGTTCCGATTGTGATCGGAAAAATTATTCGGGGACTAAAAACAAGAAGACCACCACGCAAAGGTTGGAATTCAAGAAATACTGCAGATTTTGCAGAAAGCACACTCCCCATAAGGAAACTAAGTAGAGAAATATCGGGCGGTTGGGAACAGGGTCTTGCTCGTTAGTATCGAGCGACCGGACGGGAATATTCCCTCCCCTTACCTGAGACCGGCGCGGATTCCGAATTAGGTCAGTAGCTCTAATGGTAGAGCGTCGGATTCCAAATCCGAGGGTTGGGGGTTCGAATCCCTCCTGGCCTGTTGAAACTTGATAGTTGTTGAGAATTATGATCGCAAGAGCATTTGAATTTCTGGCTGAAGTGAAAGCTGAGGTCAAGAAGGTAACCTGGCCTTCCCGTAGGGAAGCGTTGGGTGGCACCGCTGTGGTTGTTGTGGTGGTTTTGTTGATGGCCTTGTTTTTAGGGACTGTCGATGCGATTCTCTCGAAGATTGTGCAGAGTATCATTTAATGTTCTTGCGGAGGAATCTTGTCCAATAAATGGTTTGTGATCCACACGTATTCCGGCTTTGAGCGGAAGGTGAAGTTAAGTATAGAAGATCAGTTTGACCACTCCAGTTTTAAGGAGAACTTTGGTGAGGTGATAATACCCACTGAAGAGGTGGTCGAGGTTCGTAAGGGTAAGAAAAAAGTTTCTTCGAGAAAGTTTTTTCCCGGGTATATCCTGATCAACGTCGAGATGAATCAGGATATCTGGTACATGATCAAAAACACTCCCAAGGTTACGGGTTTTCTTGGGGGAGGGGGCGAGCCTGTTCCTTTGTCTGAGGAAGAGGTTAAGACGATCATGGATCAGGTTAAGGGCGAGTCTGCGCGACCCCGGCCAAAATTTTCTTTTGAGAAGGGTGAAAGCGTTAGAGTTGTGGATGGGCCTTTCCTGAATTTTAATGGGACGGTTGAAGATGTCAACCACGACAAGGGTAAAGTAAGGGTTATGGTTTCGATTTTTGGGCGAGCTACTCCGGTGGAGTTGGAGTTTCCTCAGATCGAGCGAGTTTAGTTTGTAATCAGGGCGGGAAGCCCCGCAGAGTGCTGGCAATGTCTTTATGTTGCAGGCAAGCGGTTTCTCGACCTATAAGGCTATTGCTCACTGGCTCTTTGTCAGATGGGTGGATAAATAAGGGGATCAGATAGTGGCAACAAAAGAAGTGATGGGTCAGATTAAGTTGCAAATTCCTGCTGGGCAGGCCACCCCTTCGCCGCCAGTTGGGCCGGCATTGGGTCAGCATGGGGTGAATATTATGGAGTTCTGCAAGGCCTTTAATGCCAAGACTCAAGGGCAGGAGGGAAGCATTATTCCTGTGATTATTGAGGTTTTTAAGGATAGGAGTTTTTCTTTTATTACAAAATCTCCTCCCGCTTCGGCATTGTTGAAGCAGGCGGCGGGCATTGCAAAAGGTTCTTCTAATCCGAGTAAAGATTTTGTGGGTACGGTTACCCAAGAGCAGGTTCGGGAAATCGCAAAGGTGAAAATGGAAGACTTGAATGCTGAGGATGTTGAGGCCGCGATGCGTATTGTCTCGGGTTCGGCAAAAAGCATGGGTCTGAAAGTTGAGAATTAACTGTAAGTAAGGAAAATTATGTCAAAGCACGGGAAAAGACACAGGGCAGGCGCAGAAAACGTTGATCCTGATAACAAATATGAATTGAAGGAAGCTTTGGGGCTGGCAACCGCAGTCAAGTCGGAAAAGTTTGACGAGTCGGTAGATGTTGCTATCAAGCTGAGCGTAGATCCTCGTAAAGCCGATCAGAATATTCGTGGCAGTGTTGTTTTGCCAAAGGGGACGGGAAAGAAGTTTCGCGTCTTGGTTTTCGCTAAGGGGGAGAAGGAAAAGGAAGCCAGGGATGCTGGGGCGGAAGCTGTTGGCGGCGATGATATGGTCGCAAAGATTCAAGGTGGCTGGATGGAGTTTGATCGTGTGGTAGCCACTCCCGATATGATGGGTCAGGTGGGTAAGTTGGGAAAGGTTCTGGGTCCTCGCGGGCTGATGCCTAATCCAAAAACGGGTACGGTGACCTTTGATGTCAAGCAGGCTATCGAGTCAATTCAGGCTGGTAAGGTTGATTATCGAGTGGATAAGTCGGGAATAGTCCATGCTTCTCTTGGTAGAGCCAGTTTTTCGGTAGAAGCTTTGGAGGAGAACTTTCAATCCCTGATGGGGGCTCTTATTAAGGCTAAACCAGCCTCAAGCAAAGGGCACTATGTTAAGGGGATTTCGGTGTCAACGACAATGGGTGTTGGTGTGAGGATATTGTATACGCCCAATTGATTGAAAAGCTTTTCTTCTCTTTAGGGGGAAGAAGACGGGAATGAGAGGGGTGGCTGAAGTGCCAAACGCAGAAAAGATAAAGGTAGTTGAAGAATTAAACGGAGTATTTCTTAAGGCAAAGTCGGCGGTTCTTGCAGACTATCAGGGGATTGATGCTCTGGGGCTGACTCAGTTGCGCCGTCACATGCGGGCGAGTTCTGTAGACTTTCGTGTGGTGAAAAATACCCTGGCTCGGCAGGCCGCAAAGGATACCGCATTTGAATTGCTGAGTGAAGATTTTAAGGGTCCGGTTTCGATGGTCGTTAGCTTTGAGGATGCGGTTGCTCCTGCGAAGGCTTTGGCTGAGTTTGCGAAATCAGGTGCCCCAAAGAGTCCTAAGGTGCTTTGTGGGGTGGTTGAGGGGAAAAAGATTTCTCCTCGGGAAGTTGATGCTCTGGCAGACTTGCCACCGAAGGAAGTATTGATTGCCCAATTGTTGGCTACCATGAATGGTCCAACAACGAATTTTGTTGGGGCTCTGAGTGGATTGCTGAGAAAGCTGGTGGGTACATTAGACGCGATCCGCGAGAAAAAGGCATCAGAATAAACGGGTTTACCCGTTGTGAAGATATTGAGATTTTAAGTAAAACTAAAAATACCACAATTATTGAAAGGAGGGCGTAATGGCCGCCACTAAGGAAGATGTAGTTTCCTTCATAGACAGCATGAGCGTTTTGGAGATGTCGGAATTTGTTAAGGAATTGGAAGATAAATATGGGGTAACTGCTGCAGCCCCTGCAATGGCAATGGCTGCACCTGCGGCTGGCGGTGGAGAAGCTGCTGCTGAAGAGAAAACCGAGTTTGACGTGGTTCTCGCTGCTGTGGGCGATAAAAAAATCCAGGTTATTAAAGAAGTCCGAACCATTACAGGTTTGGGTCTGAAAGATGCCAAGGATTTGGTTGAAAGTGCTCCCAAGGCAATTAAAGAAGGTGTGAAGAAAGAAGAAGCTGAAGAAATTAAAAAGAAGATTGAAGAAGTTGGCGGAACGGTGGAAGTGAAGTAGCGGAAGATGGGGATAGTGATTTAACCCACGCCTTAACAGGTAAATTTTTCGTTAATCTTTCTTTTAGAAGGATGTCACCTTATGTCCAAGAACCGTTCCCAGAGAGCGCTAGGTAATTTTAGAAAAAGAAAAAATTTCGCACGGATTCCCACGGTCATAGATATTCCCAATCTGATCGAGATCCAGAAAAAATCATTCGAATACTTTTTGCAATGGGATGTTGATCCCAGCAAACGTGAGTTTAGGGGATTGGAAGAGGTCTTTAGTGACGTTTTTCCAATTTCTGACTTGAATATCAATGCTCGTATCGAGTATGTCGGTTTTGAGGTTGGTATTTGGGAGTGTGGCTGTGGTGAGTTCAAGGAGCTCGGCGGCCCGGGTGTTGTGTGTGTTTCCTGTGAGCAGGAAGTCACTTACAAGGGAAAGCACAAACTCAGCGAGTGCAGGCAGAAAGGTCTTTCCTATTCTGATCCGATCAAAATAATGGTCAGACTGGTCCTTTTCGACCGGGAAGTGATTGATATCGATGCGCGAGCCCTGAAGAGCTTGAAGGGTAGAATGATTGTGGAAGAGGTCAAGCGTCCCAAGACCTCTAAAACCCTTATCTCCGCTAAAACTGAAATCACCGACGACATTCTGAAGGTCCTGGCGACCCAAAAGGTTCCTGCTGTCACCGTCAACACGGTGAGGGAAGTTAAGGAGCAGAAAATATTCCTCGGTGAAATGCCGATGATGGGCCCAACCGGAACTTTTATGATAAACGGTGTTGAGCGAGTCATCGTCAGTCAGATGCATCGTTCTCCCGGGGCATTTTTCTCTCATGATAAGGGTAAGTCCCATGTGAGCGGTAAGATTTTGTTTTCGGCGAGGATTATCCCGGATCGTGGTTCCTGGGTGGACTTCGAGTTTGACATTAAAGATATTCTGTATGTAAAGATCGACCGTCGGCGCAAACTGCCTGCTACCATCCTGCTCCAAGCTTTTGGCATGGATAACAAGACCATTCTTGAAACCTATTACCCGATCGAGAAGGTCAGTGTCAGTAAGGACCGTTACTTTATGGGTAGTAAGAACCTGATGATTGGGTTCAAGGTTAAAGAGGATGTTGTTGATCCTAAGACGGACGATGTTCTGCTGAAGTCTGGTAAAAAGGTTTCCGTAGCCGTGGCCCGAAAATTGAATAAAATGGCCCGGGCTGTGAAGGTTGAGATTGACGTGGAAAGCCTGATTGGCCGATATCTGTTTGATGAAATCATTGATCCTGAGACTGGGGAGATAGAGGTCGATTCGAATCAGGAAATTACCGAAGCTGTTCTTGAGATTGTAAAAAAGAATAAGCTGAGTGAGATTAAGATTCTTCATATTGATGAGGAAGCGTCTGATACGGCGGTTCGCGATACCCTTGTTGCAGCTAAAACCCAGAGTCAGGATGATGCGATTCGTGAGGTTTACAAAAGGCTCCGCCCTGGAGATCCTCCAACACCGGAAATAGCCCGATCTTTGTTTAGCAATCTGTTCTTCAATCCCAAGCGATATAATTTGTCCGTGGTTGGCAGGATCAAGATGAACCAGAAGTTTGGATTGGATATTCCTCTGGAAAACCGACTGCTGACATTGGAAGACTTGGTAGCCGTGGTGAAATATATTGTCGATCTCAGAAACGGGATCGGTGCTATTGATGATATTGACCATCTCGGAAACCGCAGGGTTCGTGCTGTGGGAGAGTCTCTGGAAAACCAGTTTCGTGTAGGGATGGTGCGCATGGAGCGTGCGATTGTCGAGCGTATGTCAATCCAGGATTTGGATGTTGCCATGCCGCACGACCTGATAAACTCCAAGCCTGTGACTGCCGCAATCAAGGAATTTTTTGGGAGTAGTCAGCTGTCCCAATTTATGGATCAAACCAATCCTTTGTCTGAAGTTACTCATAAGCGCCGATTAAGTGCTTTGGGGCCGGGTGGGTTAACCCGGGAGCGAGCGGGATTCGAGGTGCGGGATGTTCATCCAACGCATTATGGGCGTATATGTCCCATCGAGACTCCTGAAGGTCCAAATATTGGATTGATTGCCTCTTTGAGTACTTATGCCAGGGTGAATGCTTATGGGTTTATAGAAACACCCTACCGTAAGGTAGAAAATTCCATGGCAAAAGATGAAGTCGATTTTCATACTGCTTTGGTGGAAGATACGTTTGTCATCGCTCAGGCTAATGTTGAGATGGATGAGAAAAAGAAATTTTCTCAGCCTATCGTTTCAGCCAGGAAGGGCGGCGATTTTATTCTGTCTCCCAGCGAAAAAGTTGATTATATGGATGTCTCTCCCAAGCAGTTGATCAGTGTTGCGGCATCTCTGATTCCTTTCCTGGAAAACGATGATGCTAACCGCGCTTTGATGGGTTCAAACATGCAGAGACAGGCGGTTCCGCTTTTGCGTGCCGAAGCGCCTCTGGTGGGGACAGGTATGGAGGCGATTGTAGCCCATGATTCGGGTGCCGTGGTGATCGCTGAAAATGATGGCGAAGTTATCAGCGTGGATGCCACTCGTATCGTTGTTCGCACCGAAACGAAGTTCGAGGGAAAGGTTAAGACGAAGCGTAGTCAGCTGGATTCGAATGTAGATATTTATTCGCTTAATAAATTCCAAAGATCAAATCAAAACACCTGTGTTAATCAGCGTCCTCGGGTGCTTTCGGGGGATAAGGTGACGCGTGGTGATGTGCTTGCGGATGGTCCTTCCACCGATCAGGGTGAGCTGGCTTTGGGGCGAAATATTCTTGTAGCGTTCATGCCTTGGGGTGGTTACAACTTTGAGGATGCGATCATCGTTAGTGAAAAGCTGGTTAAAGAGGATGTGTATACCTCGATTCATATTGAAGAATTTGAGGTTGAAGCTCGTGATACCAAGCAGGGAAAAGAGGAGATTACCCGAGACATTTCTAATGTCGGGGAAGATGCTCTGAAAAATCTTGATGAGAGTGGGATCATCCGAATTGGTGCCAGCGTGAAACCCAATGATATTATGGTTGGGAAGATCACACCCAAGGGCGAGACCCAGCTGAGTCCTGAAGAGAAACTTCTCAAGGCGATCTTTGGCGAAAAGGCTGGAGATGTTCGCGATACTTCTCTCCGGGTTCCTCCTGGAGTCATGGGAACGGTTATAGATGTTAAGGTTTTTTCTCGGAAGGGTATCGATAAAGACTCTCGAACTCTTGCTATAGAAGAGGAAGAGATTTCACGCATTGAAAAGGACTATGGCGATGAAATAAAGATCGTTAAAAGTGAAACCGAGAAAAGAATGCGTTCCCTTATTGAGGGTAAAGAAGCGACGAAGTCCACAACGGTTGGGCGGGTCAGCTTTAAGAAGGGGGAAGTGATTGATGCGGGATTGATCGCTAAAATGAGCATTAAGGATCTCGCGAAAGCTCCGGTCAAGGTCCCTGATGAAAAAGTGCTCCTGGAGATGGAAGATAATTCCAGAAATCAAGTCCAGATTCTAAAGTCCATGTTGGATGAGAAGGTTACGCGTTTGAAAAAAGGCGATGACCTTGCCCCGGGTGTTATCAAGATGGTCAAAGTGTTTATGGCCATGAAGCGCAAATTGCAGGTGGGCGATAAAATGGCTGGACGACACGGGAATAAAGGTGTGGTTTCTACCATTGTCCCGGAAGAGGATATGCCCTTTATGGAAAGTGGTCAGCCGATTGAATTGATCCTCAATCCTCTTGGTGTGCCCTCGCGTATGAATGTGGGGCAGATACTCGAAACAAATCTTGGAATGGCAGCAAAAGCGAATAAGGAACACATGGCCACCCCGGTATTTGACGGTGCTCTTGAGGGCGAAGTCAGGGAGCTTCTTGTTAAGGGTGGTTGCTCGGAGACGGGAGAGATTACTCTCATCGACGGAAGATCTGGAAAATATTTTCGTCAAAAGGTGATGGTGGGTTATTTATACATGCTCAAGCTTCATCATCTGGTTGACGACAAGATCCATGCTCGATCTACAGGCCCCTATTCTCTGGTGACTCAACAACCTCTTGGAGGTAAGGCTCAGTTTGGTGGGCAGAGGCTCGGAGAGATGGAGGTTTGGGCGCTGGAAGCTTATGGTGCCGCTTATACCCTGCAGGAAATGCTTACAGTGAAGTCTGATGATGTTGAGGGTCGCAAGCGTATGTATGAAGCGATCGTCAAGGGCGATACTCACTTGAACCCCAGCCTGCCAGAGTCGTTCAATGTTTTGGTCAAGGAGTTGCAAAGTTTGGCCATAGATGTCGAATTGATAGAGTCGGGAAAGTAGTTCTCGGAATTACAAATCATTGTTTAATTTTTTAAGCTCCCGGATCGATTAGGTCCGGGAAGCTTTAACATAGTAGAGAATTTTAGCGGTTTGCGAAAACCTCAAAAAGGAGAAGTCCCTGGTGGATAGCCTGACATATTTCGATAAACCAAAAAACCCAATCATGTTTGACGCAATCCGCGTACGGATCGCGTCCCCGGAAAAAATTCGTTCCTGGTCCTATGGTGAGGTCAAAAAACCTGAAACCATAAACTACCGAACATTCAAGCCGGAAAGAGACGGTCTTTTCTGCGCCAAGATCTTCGGGCCAGTGAAGGACTGGGAGTGCACCTGCGGTAAATACAAGAGGATGAAGCATAAGGGTGTGATCTGTGAGAAGTGTGGCGTAGAAGTTATTCTTTCAAAGGTTCGCAGGGAACGCTTGGGGCATATTGAATTGGCCAGCCCGGTAGCCCATATCTGGTATTTCAAAGGCCTGCCCAGTCGCCTTGGGCATTTGCTCGATATCCCGCTGAAAGATCTTGAACGCATTATATATTTTGAAAATTATGTGGTGACGGATCCTGGTGATTCGGATATGGAGATTGGGCAGATATTGACTGAGGAAGAATATCGGGAAGTGGAAATGGAGTTTCCTGATACGTTCCGCGCGATGATTGGTGCTGAAGGAGTTGCGGAACTGCTCAAGCCTATGAATTTAGAGACCCTGTCTGTTGATCTGAAAGAAGAGATGGTCACCACCAAATCGGTGATGAACAGGAGAAAAGTCGCCAAGCGTCTGAAAATAGTTGAAGCGTTTCGTAAGTCAGGCAACAAGCCGGAATGGATGATTCTTCAGGTCGTGCCTGTGATTCCGCCTGAATTGCGGCCTCTGGTTCCTTTGGATGGCGGACGTTTTGCTACTTCTGACCTGAATGATCTCTACCGCCGGGTGATCAATCGAAACAACCGATTGAAACGCCTGCAGGAATTAAAGGCCCCACAGATCATTATCCGGAATGAAAAGAGAATGTTACAGGAAGCGGTTTCAGCCCTGTTTGACAACGGGCGTCGGGGTCGTACCTTGCGTGGAACCAACAAGCGTCCGCTCAAATCTTTGAGCGATATGCTTAAGGGTAAGCAGGGTCGTTTCCGTCAGAACCTATTGGGTAAGCGGGTGGATTATTCCGGCCGTTCTGTCATCGTTGTAGGGCCTCATTTGAAGTTTCACCAATGTGGCTTGCCTAAGAAAATGGCGCTTGAGTTATTTAAGCCCTTCGTGTTCAACCGGCTGGAGCAAAAAGGCTATGCAGCGACCATGAAAACTGCGAAAAAAATGGTCGAACAGGAGCGTGCCGAAGTTTGGGAGGTGTTAGAAGAAGTAGTAAAAGGGCATCCTATTCTGCTTAACCGGGCACCCACACTTCACCGCTTGGGTATTCAGGCATTTGAACCTCTGCTGATTGAAGGCAAGGCCATTCAGGTGCATCCGATGGTGTGTACTGCTTTCAACGCCGATTTTGATGGCGATCAGATGGCCGTTCATGTCCCGCTTTCCATGGAAGCGAGAACCGAGTGCAAGCTGTTGATGATGTCCTCGAACAATGTTTTGTCTCCTTCAAACGGAAAACCCATTGCTGTTCCTACGCAAGATATTGTTTTGGGTTGTTACTACATGACCAAGATTCGAGGTAATGTTCAAGGCGGAGGCAAGGTTTTTTCTGATCCGAGAGAAGTGGTTGCGGCTTACAACGCCGATGAATTGGATTTGCAGGCTAACATTATGGTTCGTTTAAAAGGGGAGTTGACCCTGACCACAACGGGGCGTGTGCTGATGGGAGAGGTGTTACCCGAAGGCTTGCCGTTTGAGTTGGTAAACCGTCTTATGGATAAAAAATCTTTATCGGATCTTTTCTCTAAGTCGTATCTTATGGTTGGAAGAGAAAAAACGGTAGCCCTTTTGGATGAAATCAAGGAGCTTGGGTTTAAGTATGCAACCGAAGCGGGGCTGAGTATTTCCATTGATCAGATGCGGATTCCAAAAACTAAAGCCCAGCTGGTGGATAAAACCAATGATGAAGTGCTCAAGGTTCATAAGCAATATCGCGATGGCCTTATCACCAATGGTGAAAGGTATAACAAGGTTGTAGATATTTGGGCGCATGTTACGGAAAAAGTATCCGAAGAAATGTTTAAAGAGCTTGAGACTGAAGATGAGTCCACCGTAATCGGGAAAACTAATAAGGATTTTAACTCAATCTTCATTATGGCGGACTCAGGTGCCCGGGGAAGTGCGCAACAGCTAAGGCAGTTGGCTGGAATGCGTGGCTTGATGGCTAAACCCTCTGGCGAAATCATTGAAACACCAATCACCGCTAACTTCCGTGAAGGCCTTTCGGTAATTCAGTATTTCATTTCAACGCATGGAGCCCGCAAGGGTTTGGCAGATACCGCGCTTAAAACGGCAAACTCAGGTTATTTGACCCGCCGATTGGTAGATGTTGCGCAGGACATGATTGTTCATGAGGATGACTGCGGAACCTTGAAGGGGATCGAGGCTGTGTCTCTGGTAGAGGCGGGTGAAATCATCCAGCCCTTGGGAGAAAGAATTCTTGGGCGGACGGTTCTTGAGGATGTTGTTGATCCTTTTACCGGGGATGTTCTGGCCAAGGCGGATAGCCTGATTGACGAGGAAGTGGTGATAGAAATTGAAAATGCCGGTATAGAAAAAATTATGATGCGATCTTGCCTAACCTGTGAATCCAAGCAGGGGGTATGTATCAAATGCTACGGCCGCAATATGGCGACCTTGGAATGGGTGGAGGTGGGCGAGCCGGTAGGAGTTATCGCGGCGCAGTCCATTGGTGAGCCGGGAACCCAGCTTACAATGAGAACTTTCCATATTGGTGGAACCGCAAGTCGGGTGGTTGAGCAAACTACTTTGAATACGAAGCGAGGGGGGCTGGTTAAATATCTTGGTCTGCGTACTCTCAAAAACCGCAATGGTGAAATCATTGTAATGAACCGTAACGGAAGCCTGGTGGTTCAGGATGAAACCGGTCGTGAAAAAGAACGGTTCTCTGTTGTATATGGTGCCAAGTTGAAGGTTAACGATGGGCAGGAAGTGCAGGAAGGCCAGACTCTGATTGAGTGGGATCCTTATACCAACGCGATCTTGACGGAGGTTTCTGGAACCATTGCTTTTGGTGATGTGATCGAAGGGGTGACCATGAAAGAAGACTTCGATGAAATTACCGGCTTGTCTACCAAGGTTATAATTAGTCATCGTGACGAGAAAAAACAGCCACGGATTTCACTTAAGGATGAAAAGGGTGAAACGGTTCGTCGCTATATCCTGCCTGCTGGAGCGAACATCAATGTCAGTGAGGGCGATATAGTTAGTGCCGGTGATCTGATTGTGAAGATTCCTCGCGAATCTGCGAAAACCAAAGATATTACCGGTGGTCTGCCTCGCGTGGCAGAGCTTTTTGAGGCTCGCAAACCCCATGAGCAGGCTACGATTACCGAAATTTCAGGTACGGTTAAATTTGGTGGATTTGTCAAAGGCATGCGTAAGGTGATTGTTGTGGGAGAGTCTGGCGATGAATGTGAATATCTGATTCCACGTGGTAAGCATATTAATGTTCATGAGGGCGATGAAGTGATTGCCGGTGAGCCGCTGATGGATGGAGCTTCTAATCCGCATGATATTTTGCGGGTATTGGGAGAAGACGAGCTGCAGAAATACCTGGTGAATGAAGTCCAGGAAGTCTACCGTCTCCAGGGGGTTCAGATTAATGATAAGCATATTGAAGTTATCGTTCGGCAAATGCTTCGACACCTGATCATTGAGGATTCCGGAGATACGGAATTTCTCGTTGGAGAGCAGGTAACGAAGAAGGTATTTAACCTGGCCAATCAGGAAGCGATCAAGAATAAGAAAAAACCGGCTAAAGGTGCCGCAGTGCTTCTTGGGATTACAAAATCTTCGCTAAGCACAGAAAGCTTTATTTCGGCGGCATCTTTCCAGGAGACTACCCGTGTTCTCACGGAAGTGAGCGTGAGTGGAAAAAGGGATAATCTGGTCGGATTGAAGGAAAATGTAACGATGGGAAGGTTGATTCCAGCCGGTACAGGTTGTCGGGCATATAGCGGAATTCGCATCGAAGAACCCGAGATGGAAAATGCTGAGCCTAAGGAAGAAGAGCAGGCTCCGGCAGTTGCGGAATAAATTACAAAAGCCCTTATTTTTAGCTTGACTAAGGGATTTTAGGTGGTACAATTACACCTTTTTCACGCCGACATCTGCCTGATTTAACCCATTGTTTTTATTGACTCCATTGGGAATTTTCAGTTTAATTTGGTGACCTTTTGTGCGGTTTGCCTTTAGGGGAGGTATGTTTTTTGCCTACTATTAGTCAGTTAGTTAAAACCGGTCGGAAAAAACCGACCCGAAAAAGCAACAGTCCGGCCTTGAAGGCTTGTCCGCAGAGGCGGGGAGTTTGCGTGAGGGTTTATACGTCGACACCTAAAAAGCCTAATTCGGCCCTCCGAAAAGTTGCGCGTGTCAGGTTGACTAATGGGATGGAAGTAACCACCTATATTCCCGGCGTTGGGCATAATCTGCAGGAGCATTCAATCGTGATGATCCGCGGAGGTCGAATCAAAGATTTACCTGGTGTTCGATACCATGTGGTCCGAGGTAGTTTGGATACTCTTGGGGTAGAAGGTCGGATGCAGAGCCGTTCTAAATACGGAACGAAGAAACCCAAAAATTAATAAATAACTATTATGGCAAGAAGAAGAGAAGCTCAGAAAAGAAAGATCGTTCCTGATCCGAAGTTTAATGATCCCATGGTTGCCCGCTTTATCAATTGTATATTGAGGATGGGTAAGAAGGGGAAAGCGGAAAGCATTTTTTATTCGGCGCTTGATAATATTGCCGAGAAAAGTAAGGAAGAGCCTCTGCGAGTTTTTCGCAAGGCGGTTGAAAATGCGGCGCCTTTGTTGGAGGTTCGGTCTCGGAGAGTTGGGGGCGCGACTTATCAGGTTCCTGTTGAGGTTAAGGAGAACCGTAGGATTGCTCTTGGTATGCGATGGGTGATCATGAATGCCAAAGCGCGTGCCGGTAAGTCAATGTCGGAAAAGTTGACCGGTGAGCTTATGGATGCTTTCAATAATTCTGGCGGAGCTGTTAAGAAAAAAGAAGAAGTTCATCGGATGGCTGAGGCAAATAAAGCCTTTGCTCATTACCGATGGTAATTGGAGATTATTTTTTTAAATGAGTAAGAAGATACAGCCTGAAAAAACACGGAATATAGGAATTATCGCTCATATCGATGCGGGTAAGACCACAACGACTGAGCGCGTTCTTTATTATACCGGTAAGAGCCATAAGATTGGCGAAGTTCACGATGGCAACGCGACGATGGACTGGATGGAACAAGAGCAGGAGCGTGGTATCACTATTACCTCTGCAGCAACAACTTGTTTTTGGCAGGAGCATCAGATCAATATTATTGATACTCCGGGTCATGTAGATTTTACCGCTGAGGTGGAAAGGTCTTTGCGGGTTCTTGATGGTGCGGTGGGTGTTTTTGATGCGGTCAGCGGAGTGGAGCCTCAGTCGGAAACGGTGTGGCGGCAGGCTAGTAAGTACGAGGTTCCTAGAATTTGTTTTGTCAATAAGATGGATCGGGCTGGGGCAAATTATTTAGGGTGCATCGAACAGATGAAAGAAAAATTGAATGCTTATCCTGTCCCTATTCAGCTTCCCCTAGGTGCGGAGGCTGATTTCTTGGGCATTATTGACCTGATCGATATGAAGGCTAATGTTTATTCGGATTTGAAGGATAAGGGAGAAACCTTTGATGTGGTGGATATCCCGGAAGAGTATAAGGAGCAGGCGGAAGAATATAGAGAAAAGTTGATTGAGTCAGTGTCAGATGTTGATGATTCGATAATGGAAAAATTCCTTGCTGGTGAAGAAGTGACCCGCGATGAAATAATGACCGCATTGCGAAGAGGAACTCTGGGTAATGTGTTCACTCCGATTTTGTGTGGAGCCGCTTTCAAAAATAAAGGGGTTCAGCAACTGCTTGATTCAGTTGTGAGTTTCCTTCCTTCTCCGCAAGAGCTTAAGACCATCACTGGTACCAATCCCAATACCCAAAAAGAAGAGACTCGCAAGCTGGACTCCAAGGAGCCGCTTTCTGCGCTGGCATTTAAGATTATGACCGATCCCTTTGTGGGTCAGTTGGCGTTTGTGCGTATTTATTCTGGTCAGTTGACCAGCGGATCGTATGTGTATAATTCGACGAAGAATGAGCGGGAGCGTGTGGGTAGGCTTTTGAGGATGCACGCGAATAAGAGGGAAGAGGTTGACTCAGTTCAGGCGGGCGATATTGCCGCTGTGGTCGGGTTGAAGAAATCCTATACAGGGGATACGCTTTGCGATCAGGAGAAGCCTATTATTCTTGAGGCGATTACCTTCCCTGAGCCGGTTATTTCTGTCGCTATCGAGCCTAGGACTAAAGCAGAGCAGGACAAGCTCTCTGATTGCCTCGTCAAGCTTCTTCAAGAGGATCCCACTTTCAAGGTTAAGGTTGATCCGGATACCAATCAAACGGTTATTTCCGGGATGGGTGAGTTGCATCTCGAGATTCTGGTTGATCGGATGCGTCGCGAATTTTCTCTGGATGTGGATGTGTCCAAGCCTCAGGTCGCCTACAAAGAAACAATTACCAAGTCGGTGGAGCACGAAAACAAATATGTCAAGCAGAGTGGGGGCCGTGGTCAGTATGGCCATGTCGTCATCCGCGTTGAGCCGAAAGAGGCGGGCACGGGATTTGAGTTCGTCAATAAAATTGTTGGTGGCGCGATTCCTCGTGAGTTTATTCCGGCTGTTCAGAAGGGTGTTGTTGAGGCAATGAATCGGGGCATTATGTGTGGGTATCCTACGGTCGATGTTTCGGTGACATTGTTGGACGGTTCGTTTCACGATGTAGATTCTTCTGAAATGGCATTCAAGATTTGTGCTTCCATGGCTTTTCGGGATGCTTGCAAGAGAGGGGCTCCTCAATTGTTGGAGCCGGTGATGGAAGTTGAGGTTGTTACCCCTGAAGAATTTATGGGGGATGTGATAGGTAAGCTGAATTCCAAGCGCGGTAAGATCAAAGATCTTGCGGACCGTGCGGGTGCCAAGGTAATCCGGGCGGAGGTTCCTCTTTCGGGAATGTTTGGGTATTCCACTGACCTTCGGTCTGCCACTCAAGGGCGTGCGAACTATTCAATGGAATTTTCCAAGTACGATGGTGTTCCTGCTGCGATTGCCGAAGAGTTGATCGCCAAAGCGACCGGATCTAAAGAAAAATTAGCAGTCTAACAAATATAATCTGAAAATACTTCGGAGTGAATTGGTATGGCTAAAGAAAAGTTTGTTCGAGATAAGCCGCATATAAACGTTGGGACCATCGGTCATGTTGATCATGGGAAAACAACTCTTACCGCGTCGATTTCGGAAGTTCTATCTAAGAAGGGATTGGCTGAGACAATCGCCTTTGACCAGATTGATAAGGCTCCCGAGGAAAAAGAGCGGGGAATCACCATAGCGATTGCCCATATTGAATACAATACTGAAGCTCGGCATTATGCCCATGTTGACTGTCCAGGCCATGCTGACTATGTAAAAAATATGATTACTGGTGCTGCGCAGATGGATGGCGGAATCCTGGTAATCTCGGCCAATGATGGTCCTATGCCGCAGACTCGCGAGCATATCCTTTTGGCTCGTCAAGTTGGAGTGCCCAAGCTCTGCGTGTTCATGAATAAGTGTGACATGGTTGATGATCCTGAGTTGTTGGACTTGGTTGAGATGGAAGTTCGGGAGCTGTTGACTAAATACGATTTTCCTGGAGATGATGTTCCTGTCATCCGGGGTAGCGCATTGCAGGCACTGGAGAATCCTGAGGATGAGGAAAAAACCAAGTGTATCTGGGAATTGATGGAAGCTTTGGATACTTATTTCCCGGTTCCAGATCGTCCGGTTGATAAGCCCTTCTTGATGCCGATTGAGGATATTTTCAGTATTTCCGGGCGTGGAACCGTTGCGACCGGGCGTATCGAGACAGGCATTCTCAAGGTTGGTGAAGAAATTGAGATCGTCGGATTTAGGGATACGGTAAAGACCACGGCTACAGGTGTGGAAATGTTCCGCAAGCTTCTTGATGAGGGGCGTGCCGGTGAAAATGTGGGAATCCTGCTTCGCGGAACCAAGCGTGAGGAGATTGAGCGCGGTCAGGTTCTGGCTAAGCCGGGGTCCATCACACCGCATACTAAATTCAAAGCCGAAGTTTATATCCTGACTAAAGAAGAGGGTGGAAGACATACACCATTCTTTAATGGTTACCGTCCGCAGTTTTATTTCCGGACAACGGATGTAACGGGTGTTGCGACTTTGCCGGCTGGTGTTGAGATGGTAATGCCGGGAGACAATGTTGCGATGGAAATAACGCTTATTACGCCTGTTGCCATGGATAAAGGGCTTAAGTTTGCTATTCGTGAGGGTGGTCGTACGGTTGGCGCCGGAGTTGTTGGTGAGATCGTAGAATAATGAGCGACCAAAAAATAAAGATCAAGCTTAAGGCATACGACCATAAACTCCTGGATCGGTCAGTGGGTGAAATTGTTGAAACGACGCGACGAACAGGGGCTAAGGTAGTTGGGCCTATTCCTTTGCCAACGATGAAAAATAAGTGGACTGTTTTGCGTTCTCCTCATGTGGATAAAAAATCTCGCGAGCAGTTTGAGATTAGAACGCATAAACGAATTCTGGAAATTCTTGAACCTACTCCGCAAACCGTAGATGCGCTGATGAAGCTGGATCTTTCGGGTGGCGTTGATATTGAAATAAAGCTTTAGCGTAAAAAATTATGAGTGTGTTAATAGGAAAAAAAGTTGGAATGACCCAGGTTTATACGGATAAGGGCGATTGTGTCCCTGTTACCGTGATCCAGGTGGAGCGTTGTGTTCCTGTGTTGAAGCGGACCCAAGAAGATGATGGGTATCAGGCTCTCATGCTGGCTTATGGAAGCCGAAAGCCTAAGCACACGAATAAGCCGTTGAAGGGTTTTTATGATAAGCATAATGTGGAGCCCGCTAGATTGCTCAAGGAATTCAGGGGTCAGGATGTGGATGATGATGCTCTGGGTAAGCCGCTCAAGGTAGATGTTTTTAACGAGGGCGACCGGGTGCAAGTGGTTGGGGCCAGTAAGGGGCGAGGGTTTGCCGGTGTTTTTAAGCGTTTTAATTACGGTGGGGCACCCGCATCTCATGGTCATCATGAAAGCTATCGCGGAACGGGATCGATCGGAATGCATACCTATCCAGGGCGGGTTTTGAAAGGTACGGGAATGCCGGGCAGGATGGGCGGTAATCAAGTTCATACGAAAAACCTGCAGGTAGTCCGGGTAGATGCAGAAAACAATGTGTTGTTGCTCAAAGGGGCAGTCCCTGGGGCAAATGGCGGAATCGTCAGTATATTTAAATCTTAAAGAAATGAGTTTTCGGTTATGCCGGAATTAGATATTTTAGACAGTAATAATAAAAAAGTGGGAACCGTAGAGGCTTCTCAGGACGTCTTCGATGTTCAGTGTCGCGAAGAGCTGGTGCAGAGGTATGTGACCATGCAATTGGCGGCGCGCCGAGGTGGTAATGCGGCGACCAAGCAGAACAAGGGCGATTTGAACGGTAGCAATGCTAAGCCCTGGAGGCAGAAGGGTACGGGGCGTGCTCGCGCAGGTAATACTCGTTCCCCGATTTGGCGAGGTGGTATGACGGTGTTTGGGCCAAGTCCAAGAAGCTATGCGTTCGGGCTTTCTAAAAAGTCTAAGAAGATTGCGCTTAAAGCGGTTCTGACGGAAAGACTTAAGGGGCAGAACTTAACGGTTGTGGATTCGTTGAATCTTGAAAACCCTAAAACTAAAGAAGCTGCGGCTTTGCTGGCTAGCTTGAGTCTTCCTGCTAAGACACTTTTTATTATTCCAGAAAAAAACACCAACCTGCAGTTGGCTATTCGTAATATTCCTCAGGCCGATGTGTTGCTGGTTGACGGATTGAATGTTTTTGATCTTTTGGTTCATGAGCGAATTGTTTGTACTCCTGAAGCCTTGAAGAAAATTGAGGGGCGGTTGAACTAATGGAAATGTATAAGGTTATTGAGAAGCCGCTGGTCACTGAAAAGGGAACGGAGATGCTTGCTGAGGGGAATTGGGTGATGTTCCGCGTAAATACGGCGGCTAATAAAATCCAGATTCGTGAAGCGGTGCAAAAAATTTTTAGTGTGAAAGTCCTTCAGGTCAATACCCAGATAGTGCGAGGTAAGAGTAGGCGGTTTGGTAAGACTACGGGTCACTTGAAAGGTTGGAAGAAGGCGATGGTCCAATTGAAAGAAGGCGAAAAGATTGAAATTTTTGAGGGAGTGTAAGCGGTAATGCCCATTAGGAAAATGAAACCCAGATCACCCGGTGTCCGGTTCCAGACCGTTTCCGGTTTCGATGAGGTCACTAAGTCGACCCCGGAGAAAAGCCTTCTTGTATCCATTGCGAGAAAAGGCGGACGGAACAATCATGGTCGTATTACAGCCAAGAGGCGGGGTGGCGGACATAGAAAGCAGTATCGGGTTATTGATTTTAAGAGACGGAAGGATGGTATCCCGGGGAAAGTTGTAGGGATTGAGTACGATCCTAACCGTAGCGCGCGCATTGCCCTGTTGTCTTATTCGGATGGTGAGAAACGCTATATCATTTCTCCTGCCAAGCTGAATGTGGGGGATGTGTTGATGTCGGGCGAGAAGGCTGATATTCGCATCGGTAATTGTCTTCCTCTAAAAGATATTCCTGAGGGTACCTTGATTCATAACGTAGAGATGCGCCCAGGTAAAGGTGCGCAGATTGCCCGCAGCGCTGGTAGTAGTGTTCAGCTGATGGCTAAAGAAGGGGAGTATGTAAACCTCAAGCTTAAGTCAGGGGAGGTGCGGTTGATTCATAGAACCTGTCGGGCGACGATCGGGACTGTGGGTAACGCGGATCATGAAAATGTTTCTATTGGTAAGGCTGGGCGTGTGCGATGGATGGGGCGTCGGCCGCGTGTTCGTGCAGTAGCGATGAATCCAGTGGATCATCCTATGGGTGGTGGAGAAGGTCGGTCTTCGGGCGGGCGGCATCCATGTAGTCCCTGGGGTCAGAGCGCGAAGGGATTGAAAACGCGTAAGGTTAAAAAATCATCGAATAAATTTATTCTTAGTCGTAAAAAGAAAAAATAAAATTTTTGTAAACTGAGGTTTTGGTATGGCTCGATCATTAAAAAAAGGTCCGTTCATCGATGCGCATTTGATGAAAAAAATCGATGAGATGAATCGGAAGAGTGAGAAGAAGGTGTGTAAGACTTGGTCGCGCCGGTCCACCATTAGTCCGGATTTTGTAGGTCATACCTTGTCGGTGCACAATGGGAAAAAATTTCTGCCGATTTTTGTGACAGAGAACATGGTGGGTCATAAGTTGGGTGAGTTTTCCCCTACGCGCACCTTCAGGTCACACGGCGGTAAAACTAAAAAAGCAGTAACAAAGTAAGATTGGGATAGGCATATCATGGAAGTTAAAGCTTTACTGAAGCATACGAGGACGGCACCGCGCAAAGCGCGATTGATTGCTGGTTTGATTCGTGGCAGAAACGTGAACGATGCGATCAATATTCTTGCGTTCACTCGCAAGCGGGCGGCGGGCACCTTTCAGAAGTTGCTGAAATCCGCAATCGCAAATGCAGAAGAGAACCATAAGGTTCTTGATGTGGATGACTTGGTGGTGAAAAACGTTCGGGTCGATGAAGGGGTGACTTGGAAGCGCCAAATGCCGAGGGCGAGGGGAACGTCAACCATGATTCAGAAAAAGACCAGTCATATTACTTTGATATTGGAAGAAAAAGAATCTTAAGGAGATAAAAGCGTGGGTCAAAAAGTTCACCCTTACGGGTTCAGGCTGGGATACAACAAAACTTGGATATCAAACTGGTATGCCAGGAAAGGGTATTCCGATCAGTTGCTTGAGGATATGGCTCTGAGAAAGCATATTTTCAAGACGCTTTCTCATGCGGGTATTTCCCGTGTTGAAATTGAGCGTTCAGCGAACCGAGTGAGGATCAACATTCATACTGCGCGCCCGGGAATTATTATCGGGAAGAAGGGCCTGGAGGTAGACAGGCTGAAAGAGGAATTACAAAAAGTTATGTCTGGGAAGCAGGTTAATCTCAATATTAAAGAGGTTCGCCGGGCTGAGTTGGACGCGAATTTGATTGGGCAGAATATTGCTTTGCAATTGGAAAAGAGGGTCTCTTTTCGCCGGGCAATGAAAAAGAGTGTGGTCTCGGCATTGAGGTTCGGGGCTAAGGGAATCAAAATCCGGGTATCGGGTCGACTGGGTGGTGCGGAAATCGCCCGTAGCGAATGGTATCGGGAGGGCAGGGTTCCTTTGCACACCTTGAGAGCGGATATTGATTATGGAACCGCAGTCTCTAACACCACTTTTGGAATTATTGGAGTGAAGGTGTGGGTTTATAAGGGCGATATTCTTCCTGTTAGGGGTGGCGATCAGCCTGCAGAGACCGACGAAAAGGGTAAAAAATCCGCCTGATTCAGATTGGGTTTTTATTGCCGGATCATATAAATGTTTATTGGAGATAATGCATCATGTTGATGCCTAAGAGGGTTAAATATAGAAAGCGGCATAAGGGTCGGATGCGTGGTGTGGCCTATCGCGGTGGTTCTATAGATTTTGGTACTTATGGTCTGCAAGCCTTGGAATGCGGTCGTGTTTCTAATAGGCAGATTGAAGCCGCCCGTATCGCCATGACTCGATATGTCAAGCGTGGAGGGAAAATCTGGTTAAGAATTTTTCCTGATAAGCCGGTTTCTAAAAAGCCATTAGAAACAAGAATGGGTAAGGGTAAGGGGAATCCGGAATTCTGGGTGGCTGTTGTCAAGCCAGGTCGAATGCTTTATGAGATGGAGGGCGTGACGGAAGAAGTTGCCAAAGAGGCGTTTCGCTTGGCGGCGCATAAGTTGTCGGTCTCCACCCGGTTTGTTGTCAAACAATTCTAAAAGTAATTATCGTAGATATGAAAGCCGAAGAAATTAGAGGTCTTTCCGAAAAAGAGCGGGAAGAGAAGGTAGTTGATATCACTCAGGAAATTTTTAACCTGAAATTCCAGTTGGCGACGGGGAAAATTGAAAACCCCAGCCGTCTCCGGGATCTTCGAAGGGATGTTGCCCGGTTGAAAACTATCCAACGTGAAAATCAGGCTTCTGGAGAAACTTCCGCGAAGCAAGGCGAAGATATTAAAGCGAGTTCTGATAAATAAATTAGGGTCTGGGGATAGGCGCTAAAATTAAACAGGAGTGGGAAAAGCTTTTGCAGAAAACGACTAAAAGAAAAACCCTAATGGGTCTTGTGGTGAGTAATAAAATGGATAAAACCGTGGTTGTGCAGGTAGAGCGGAAATTCATTCATCCCAAGTTCAAAAAGGTGGTGAAGAGCTCCAGCAAATACAGTGCTCACGATGAAAAAAATGAGTGCGGTCCCGGAGATTTTATCAGCATCCGCGAAACCCGCCCCTTGAGCAAAACCAAGCGCTGGCGTTTGATGGAAATCATCAAGAAAGGTGAGGAGGCAGATAAAGCGTCATGATTCAATTGCGAACAGTTTTAGATGTGGCGGACAATTCGGGAGCCAAAGTGGTTCAGTGTATCAAGGTGCTTGGGGGTTCTCGTCGTCGCTATGCCCGGATCGGGGATATCATCGTGGTTGCCGTCAGGGAAGTGGACCCGCAAAGCAGTATAAAAAAAGGCGAGGTCAAAAAGGCTGTCGTGGTAAGAACCCGTAAAGAGATCCGCCGTTCTAATGGAACCTATATCAAGTTTGATAATAATGCCGCAGTTTTGATCGGGGATACAAAAGAGCCAGTGGGAACCCGAATATTTGGTCCTGTAGGACGCGAACTGCGTGCTAAACGTTATATGAAAATTCTTTCGCTTGCTCCGGAGGTGCTGTAGTGAAGAAGGCTCCTTTTAAGCTTCACCTGAAAAAGGATGATATCGTCCAGGTGATTACCGGAAAAGAAAAGGGAAAGAAAGGGAAGGTGCTCGCCATATTTCCTGGAGAACAGAGGGTGACAATCGAAAAACTTAATATGGTTAAGCGCCATATGAAGGGCGATGGCAAGACCCGCCAACCCGGAATTATCGAGAAGGAAAGTAAGATTCATATTTCCAATGTTTTGTTGGTTAGCGACAAGGTGGGTAAAGGTGTGCGAACCAAGATGAAGAAATTGGAAGATGGTAAGCGAGTCCGGGTTTGTATAAAAACCGGCGATGTGTTGGATAAGGTTTAATATGCCAAATTTTAAAACAGTTTATTTTGAAAAGCATCAAGCGTCCATCCAGAAGGAATTGGGCCTGGGTAATGTGATGCAGGTTCCCAGAATATCGAAGATTACTGTCAATATGGGGCTTGGAGAAGCATTGCAGAATTCTAAATTGATCGAATCTGGAATCGAGCAGTTGAAGGTGATAACCGGGCAGCAGCCCATTGTTACCAAAGCTAAAAAATCCATTTCCAATTTTAAGTTGCGTGAAGGGGTGCCTATTGGATTGAAGGTTACCATGAGAGGAAATAGGATGTATGAGTTTTATGAGCGATTGGTATCGTTTGCGCTTCCCAGAGTCCGTGACTTTAGAGGTCTGCCTCCCAAAGCGTTCGATGGTCGGGGCAATTATACGATTGGGCTTAAGGAGCAATTAATTTTTCCTGAAATCGAATTTGATAAAATCGAGAAGGTTAAGGGAATGAATATCACGATTACCACTACGGCTCAAAATGATGAACAGGGCCGATGTTTGTTGACCCATATGGGGCTTCCGATAAGAAAGTAAAGGAATATGGCAAAGAAATCATTAGTCGCCAAGGCGAAGCGGCAGCAGAAATTTAAAGTGCGCCAGTATAGTCGGTGTCAAGTTTGTGGTAGGCCGCGGGCATTTCTCCGTAAATTTGGTATTTGCCGGATTTGTTTTAGGGAGAGAGCTTTGCGTGGTGAGATTCCTGGTGTCACCAAGGCGAGTTGGTAGTTAATATAATTAATTTTTTGGGAGTTTAGTTTCGTTATGATGACCGATCCCATCGCTGATCTATTTACCCGTATTCGAAACGGGTTGATGGTTGGACATCCGCGGGTTGATGTCCCCGGCTCAAAAATGAAAGCACGAATCGTGGAAATTTTGAAGGAAGAGGGTTACATCAAAAATTTCCGGATTTATAAGGATAACTTGCAGGGAATCATCCGGGTATATTTAAAGTACAAGGGTGATGAGTCTGTAATCCGAGGGATCAAGCGGGTCAGTAAGCCTGGGCGACGAAGCTATGTGGGGCGTGACGATATCCCGAAGGTTCTTAATGGTTTGGGGGTTGCTATCCTCTCCACCTCTTCAGGGGTGTTGACCGATCAGGAATGTAGGGAAAAAGGGGTTGGCGGAGAAGTGCTGGGTCACATCTGGTAAGGCTTCCTTTTGGAAGGTTGAAACGATGGGCTTGGGCTTTTTTTAGAAGTATTAAATTTATTTTAAAACCGATTCTAGGTTTTGGGTCCCGCAAATACGTTGGGGCAAAGATACCTGAATTTTAATAGAAGCGTGATATGTCTCGAATTGGAAAACAGCCGGTCAAAGTTCCCTCTGGTGTGGAATTAAAGGTCAACGGGTCTAGCGTGGCAGTTAAGGGGCCTAAGGGAAGTTTGCAACGTGATTTGCATCCCAATATGAAGATTGAGCTTCAGGATGGTGAAGTGAGAGTGACCCGGTCCACTGATGGAAGGCTGGATCGATCTCTTCATGGTTTGACGCGCACTCTGATCAATAATATGGTTATTGGCGTATCAGATGGTTATTCCAAGCAACTCAATATTGTGGGCGTTGGTTATAAGGTGGCTCTCAAGGGTAAAGATTTGGTTTTAAACCTTGGGCATTCGCATCCCATCGACTATCCGGCTCCTAAGGGAATTGAGTTTGATGTGGACACCAAAAAAAATACGATTGTGATAAAAGGAGCCAATAAGGAATCCGTGGGACAAGCTGCTGCGGAGATCCGCGGGTTTCGCCCCCCAGAGCCTTACAAGGGTAAAGGGGTCATGTACTCCACTGAAAGAATACGCAGAAAAGCCGGTAAGGCCGCGGCAGGTAAAGGATAATCTAATGAAAACTACAGAACGGGAACGACTTCGACTACAAAGGAAAAGAAGGGTTAAGCTCAAGGTGCAGAGGCAGACGAGTAGGCCCCGGTTGACGGTGTTTCGAAGTACCAAACATATTTACGCTCAGATTGTCGATGACAGTGAAGGGAAAACCCTTGTGACCATGTCAACGCTTTCTAAGAACTTTAGAGACCAGATGAAATCTGGGGGAAACCTCAAGGCAGCAACATTGGTCGGATCGCTGATTGGAGAAGCGGCGGCAGCTAAAGGTATCAAAGAAGTTTATTATGACCGAAACGGATTTCTATATGCCGGTCGTATCAAGGCTTTGGCCGATGCGGTTCGGGAAAAAGGAATAAAATTTTAATTCATTACACTGGAGGAAGTGTTGCGACAACGGGAACAAGATAAACCCACAGACTTTGTTGATAAGGTTGTCAAGATCAATCGTGTGGCCAAGGTTGTAAAGGGCGGTCGCCGGTTTAGCTTCAGTGCCCTGGTGGTTGTTGGAAACCGAGAAGGCAGGGTGGGCTGGGGGTTAGGAAAGGCAAATGAAGTCCCTGAGGCAATTCGCAAGGGTGTAGAAAAAGCCAAGAAGGGTATGGTGGCGATTAGTCTGGCAGGTTCCTCGATACCCCATGAAGTGATAGGCGCCTATGGTGCGGGCCGAGTTTTAATGAAGCCGGCTTCAAAGGGTACGGGTCTGATAGCGGGAGGTGCTGTTAGGGCGGTTCTGGAGGCTGTTGGGGTCCGCGATATTTTGACTAAATGTTTGCGGACCAATAACCCGCATAACGTAGTCAAGGCAACTATTGAAGGACTGGCTGGTTTGCGTGACGCGAAAGAATGTGCCCACTTGCGCGGGAAATAATGGGCTCCGAATTTTACTGAGGATTGGGAATGTTGCATTTATCAAATTTAGTTGGGCCTGCCGGGGGCAGAAAAAGTAGAAAACGTGTAGGCCGTGGGATTGGCTCTGGCACAGGGAAAACTTCAGGCAAAGGACAGAAGGGCCAAAAGTGTCGTTCGGGTGGAAGCCCGCATCCCTGGTTTGAAGGCGGACAAATGCCGCTTCAGAGAAGATTGCCCAAGCGTGGGTTTACAAATATATTTAGAAAAGAATATGAAATTGTCAACGTGAGCCAGTTGGCGCGTTGTGCCGGTGCTGATCCGGTAACCCCGGAAATGATGAAGGAGAAGGGGTTGATAAAAAAAATTGGAGCGGTAAAAATTTTAGGATGCGGGGAACTAGCTGAATCGTTGACGGTTCATGCGCATAAGTTCAGCGGCTCGGCACAGGCTAAAATTGAAAAATCCGGGGGAAAGGTTGTTAACCTCTAGATGAGCGGCGCTGATAGTTTTGGCAATATCTTTCGTGTGCCCGAGCTGAAGAAGAGAATTCTCTTTACGCTTGGACTTTTGATTGTTTATCGCATTGGTGCTCACATCCCAACTCCTGGGATCAACTCCGTGGCACTGGCAGAATTGTTTGCCCGAGCTCAGGGTACCATCCTTGGTTTTTTCGATATGTTTTCCGGCGGCGCATTGAGTCGCTTGACGATATTTGCTCTAGGCATCATGCCCTATATCAGTTCGTCGATCATCTTGCAGTTGATGACGATTGTTTCTCCTTACTTGGCGCGGTTGAAAAAAGAAGGGGAGCAGGGGCAGAAAAAAATTACCCAGTACACACGTTATGGAACGGTGGTTTTGAGTTTGATCCAGGGTTCCGGAATCGCGGTTGGGCTGGAAGCCATGAAAAGCCCGAGTGGGGGACTAATTGTTCCGGAACCGGGTTGGTCGTTCAGGATGATGACGGTTCTGACCTTGACCGCTGGAACTTGTTTTTTGATGTGGTTGGGTGAGCAGATTACTGAGCGTGGTATCGGGAATGGAATTTCCCTGATCATTTTTTCCGGAATCGTTGCGGGAACTCCAGCGGCAATTTTTCAATCGTTGGATTTGATGGGAACGGGTGAAATGTCGGTTCTCGTTATGTTGCTCCTTCTGGTAGTGATGATCATCGTAATCGGGGTCATAGTTTTTACTGAAGGGGGGCAACGTAGAATTCCGATCCAATACGCGAAGCGGGTGGTGGGTCGGAAGATGATGGGTGGTCAGGCAACGCATTTACCTTTGAAGGTAAATACATCGGGGGTTATCCCACCGATTTTTGCTTCATCCATTATCATGTTTCCAGCGACGATTGCGCAGTTTATCAGTCATCCTTGGATGCAATCCCTCTCGGCTATGTTGACGCCCGGAACGATTGTGTACAGTTTGATTTTTATTGGAGCCATATTTTTCTTTTGTTATTTCTATACGGCCGTCATTTTCAACCCTGTTGATGTGTCGGACAATTTGAAAAAACATGGAGGGTATGTTCCGGGAATTAGGCCGGGGGCTAAGACTTCCGAGTACATTGATACGATTCTTTCAAGGATCACGTTTTATGGGGCGGTATATCTTTCTTTAATCTGTATTTTGCCTGATTATTTGATAAAATACTTCAATATCCCATTTTACTTTGGTGGAACAAGCCTATTGATTGTTGTGGGTGTCTCGTTAGATACCATGCAACAAATTGAGTCCCACTTGGTCATGAGAAATTACGACGGTTTTGTGAAAAAGGGACGATTGAAAAGCCGAAGAGGCTGATTAATGAGATTGATTCTTTTGGGTCCGCCGGGAGCCGGAAAAGGTACCCAGGCAAAAATGCTGAAAGAAAAATTTCAGATTCCGCAAATATCCACGGGTGATATTTTAAGGCATGCGGTTAAGGATAATACGGATCTGGGTGTTCGAGCCAAATCATTTATGGATGCGGGTCAGTTGGTTCCTGATGATGTGGTTGTCGGTTTGATCAAGGAGCGCATCAAGCAGGCCGATTGTGAAACAGGATTTATTCTGGACGGTTTTCCTCGGACAATGATTCAGGCCGAGAAGCTTTCGGAAACATTGACTGAAATGGATTTGACCATTGATACGGTGGTGGATTTAGAGGTCAATGCTGATGAGGTGATAAGCCGGTTAGCCGGACGAAGCACCTGTCCGGAGTGCGGTGCCATGTTTCATGAGGAATCTCGACCCCCAAAAGTGCTAGGGGTTTGTGATGGTTGCGGCGGCACTTTGGCCCAAAGGCAGGACGACAATAGTGAAACGATTTTGAAACGCCTGGAAGTTTATCAGGAATCTACAGCTCCCTTAAAGGAGTTTTACATGAGGCAAGGAAATTTGAAAACGGTGATAGCAAGAGGGTCCGTAGAAGAAATTTTTTCCCGCGTTTGCGAAATGGTGCGGTAACGGATGTCAAAAGAAGACTCGATAGAAGTAGAAGGTACCATACTTGAACCATTGCCGAATGCGATGTTTAGGGTAGAGTTGGAAAATGGACATAAAGTGCTGGCCCATATTTCAGGGAAAATGCGGATGCATTTTATTCGCATCCTGTCAGGAGATAAAGTTAAGGTTCAGCTTTCTCCTTATGACTTGACCCGTGGACGGATCACCTATCGGTACAAATAATAGAGGACAGGAACATGAAAGTCAGGGCATCGGTCAAGCCGATTTGTAGCAAATGTAAAGTAATTCGCCGCTGTGGTGTCGTGCGGGTTATTTGTGAGAATCCGAAACACAAGCAACGGCAGGGTTAATTTCCTAAAGGAGAAGCGGTGGCGAGAATAGCGGGTATAGATATTCCAAAAGATAAGCAGGCGATAATTGCCTTGACCTACATATATGGCGTGGGCCCTACCAAATCAAGGGATATTTTGAAGAAAGCCCAGGTTGGGGAAGAGGTAAGGATGAAAGACCTGACCGAGGAAGAGGTCACCCGGATCCGTAGTGTTATCGAGAAAGAACATGAAGTGGAAGGTGACTTGAGGCGTAACGTCTCCATGAATATAAAGCGTTTGATGGATATTGGTGCCTACAGAGGGTTGCGGCATCGTAAAGGGTTGCCGGTTAGAGGGCAACGTACGCACACTAACAGCAGAACCCGAAAAGGTCCCAAGAAAACTGTGGGAGCACGATCCAAAAAATAAGGATGGAAATGTATGGATAAGAAGTCTAAAGGTGTTAAGAAAAAGCAGAAGACAGTACCAGAGGTCGGGGTAGCCCATATTCGAGCCACTTTCAATAATACTATTGTTACCATCTCGGACATGTCCGGGAATGTGGTGTCTTGGTCTAGTGCCGGTGCTCAAGGTTTTAAGGGCTCAAGAAAAAGTACTCCATTTGCTGCGCAGGTAGCCGCTGACAAAGCTGCTATCAAAGCACGGGATATGGGAATGAAAAAACTGGAGGTTCATGTTAAGGGGCCCGGATCGGGACGAGAGTCCGCAATACGGTCTTTGCAGGCAGCGGGGATGGAAATCCTTGTCATTCGTGACAAGACCCCGATTCCTCATAATGGGTGCCGTCCTAGAAAACGTCGCAGGGTTTAATTGCATAATACCGAAAGGAGAAGCTGAATTTGGCCAGGTATACAGGTTCTGTTTGTCGACTTTGTCGGCGAGAAGGCATAAAATTATTTTTAAAAGGTTCCCGTTGTGAGACGGCAAAATGCGCTATTGAAAAAAGGGCGTACCCGCCAGGCCAGCATGGTCAGGGCAGGAAGAAGTTCTCAGAATATGGGGTTCAGCTTCGTGAAAAACAAAAGGTAAAGCGAATTTACGGTTTGTTGGAAAAACAATTCCGTAATTATTTTCATGCAGCAGATAAGAAAAAAGGCGTCACTGGTGAAAACCTTCTGCAAAATTTAGAGTTGCGGATGGATAATGTTGTTTTTAGGATGGGGCTAGCTCCCTCCAGAAGCGCGGCTCGCCAGTTGGTCCGGCACAGCCATTTTACCGTTAATGGAAAAAAGGTGGATATTCCATCTTACATTCTTGGGCAGGGGGATACGATAGCTCCCAACCCTAATAAACTAAAAAAAGCTCCAGTGAAAAATGCGATAGAGAATATTAAGGGAAAAACTCTGCCGGATTGGTTATCATTTGATGCGGATAGCAAGCAGGGGGTTATCCATGGCTTGCCGACAAGAGAGCATGTAACCATGCCGATTGAAGAGCAGTTGATCGTTGAGCTCTATTCACGCTAACCCTGCTGAGATGTAAACAAACTAATTAAAAATTGTTAAGACCCTAGTCAAGAGGTCGGAGGTTTCATGTTCACAACTCAGGGAATCGTTAAACCCAAGCGATTAGAATTTGATAAGAAAAACAAATCGGATTATTACGGCAAGCTCAGCGCGGGTCCGTTCGAACGCGGTTATGGAGTGACCATTGGTAACTCTTTAAGGCGAATGCTTTTGTCGTCGATTGAAGGTGCTGCCATTGTTGCCGTGAAGTTTGAAGGCATCTTTCACGAATTTTCCTCCATACCAGGTGTTGTTGAGGATGTTACAGAAATTATCCTTAACCTCAAGCAGGTCAACTTACAATTATCAGGTGAAGAGGCTTATAAACGGATTTATATCAAAGCTTCGAAACCAGGGACAGTCTGCGCCAAGGATATTACAGCGGATCCGGATATCGCGGTGCTGAATCCAGACCTGCCCATTCTCACCATTGATCAAGCTGGCGAGGTGGAAATTGAAATGATTGTGCGGAGAGGCCGAGGTTATGTGCCTGCTGACAAACACAACATTGAAAATGAATCTGTGCAGATGATTCCTATGGATTCCAGTTTTTCTCCGATTGAAAAGATTACCTTCCACGTTGAGAATACCCGGGTTGGGCAATCCACCGACTATGATTCTCTGGTCATGGAATTATGGACCAATGGAGGTATTACGCCTGAGGATGCCGTGGCTCATGCCGCTAAAATTGTTAAAGATCATATGCAGATCTTTATTAATTTTGATGAAGAACCAGAACCGGTGCAACCTCAAGTTGATGAGAAAAAACAGAAGGTGCTTGGAAATATGGCTAAGTGTGTAGAGGAACTCGAATTGTCTGTTCGCTCCTACAATTGTCTTAAAAATGCCAACATCCAAACTATCGCCGAGTTGGTTCAAAAAACCGATGGCGAAATGCTGAGGACAAGAAACTTTGGCCGGAAATCGCTGAATGAAATTAAGGAAATATTAGAGGACATGGGGCTTCATTTGGGAATGAAGGTCGATGAAGAAGACCTCAAACAAATCAGTCAGGCTCAGAAGAAAAAAGAAATTGATACGGAAGTCGAGCTTTAGCAATCTGCTCGGTTAAATCATAATAGGAGTGATACACAGTCATGCGGCATTTAAAAGCAGGTAGAAAATTTGGCCGGACCTCTGCTCATCGGAAGGCATTGTTCAGAAACCTTGTTCAGGCTCTTATTCAAAAGGAGCGCATTAGCACCACATTAGCGAAAGCTAAAGAACTGCGGGGCAAGGTGGAAAAAACAATTACATTGGGCAAAAAAGGTACGCTACATGCCCGCCGTCAGGCTTTCAAACTGGCTCCTGATAAAGAAGCTGTTCAAAAGGTATTTGGTCCTTTGGCGGAGCGCTATTCCAAACGGCCGGGTGGGTATACCCGGATTATTCGTATTGGTCACCGTAAAGGGGATGACGCGCCAATGGCATTTATTGAATTGGTAGATCGTGTTGGCGAGGAAAAGGCTCCAGAAAAAACCGCGCCGAAAAAAGAAGCGCAAGACGCCAAGCCGAAAGTGACTGAAAAGAAGAAGGCAGAACCCAAAGCAGCGGCACCCAAAAAAGCTAAAGCTCCTGCTGATAAAAAGAAGTCCTCTCCTAAAGAGACTCCTAAAAAAGACAAGCCAGAAGATAAAGAAAAGAAATAGCTCTTTCCGTTATTTGTTGGGCCACACGGTAGGGACGGCTCAACCTTTTTCTCGTGGCCGGCTTTCCTCCCTCATTACAGACAGTTGGGCGGTACCCCTGTTAGTTCCTGTTTAAACCTGAAGTTCGTGTTTTCCTTAATGTATGTCAGAAGTTCATCATAACTTTTGAAATGTTCGGTGAAGCCGTAGTCGTCCCCGGTGTATTCACAGGATTCTGTGCTATGTTCGCGGCACATATACGGCCGGTGTTCATAGATGGCGCATTTGTTGTCCGGCAGTAAAAAATTGCACCGGCTATGGATCATGATGTACCAGTCTTTTCGATAGATATAAATCGAAACGTTTTCATGCGCGAGCTTCCATAACAAACTTTCATAGTCTCGTCTGTCTTCTGGTTCATCAATGCCAAATGCAAAATAATTGCAACAATATGCTGGAAGGCACTTTTCGCATTGGCTGGTATCGTCTCGTAAACTCTTTGTCTTTGCCATTAATGGATCCTTGCTGGGTTAAGAATAATTACAGGAAAAAATGAATCTGACTTTCGGAAGATTCAATCAACGGGTATTTTGCCTTTCTGCATAACCAGAGTCAAATAGAAGTCGACTTGATAGGGAGCCCACTGCAATTAACTTTATCTAGAGAGCAAGGAGTTGTTGCGGTCAACTTAAGCTCCCACCTAATTCCCACGGCTCCCTGTGGGCTCTTTCCACCATTGCCAAATTTTCTGCTTTGACATACAGTGATGGGGCTGGCAGGACTTGAATAATTCTAAACAACCACTCATGGTACCCCCCAACACACCTTTTGTCCGCCGATCCTTCCTGATCACCTTGTTTCTGGCTTTGACGGGTTTGATCTATTTTAATTCATTGAAAAATGGTTTTGTATTTGATGACCGGCATTACATCGTCGGGAATTATTTGATAAAGGCTCTGGATATTCAGGGTGTGTGGAATATGTTTTCCTCACTTCATGTGTGGGACTATCTTCCCTTAACCCTTCTTTCCCTGAGTTTTGATTATTGGTTGTATGGCCTGAATGCTGCTGGATATCATTTCACCAATACCCTGCTTCATTTTATAAATTCATTTCTGGTTTATCAGTTGGTTCTTCAGATTACTCAGTCGGGAAGAGGGGCTTTCTGGGCTTCCTTGATCTTTTTAGCTCATCCTGTACAGGTGGAAAGTGTGGCTTGGATTTCAGAGCGCAAAAACCTGTTGTCCTTTTCGTTTTTTGCTTTTTCATTTTTAACCTATCTTCGTGGAGGGATGCGTGTCCTTTCCCTGCTTTTATTTTCCTTTGCCTGCTTGGCAAAATCTACTGTAGTGATCTTCCCGCTCCTGCTGATCCTTTATGATGTTTCGTTTACAGGAAAAACCGTGAAAAATATTTTGGTGGAAAAAATACCTTATTTTTTTATTTCCCTGGGGATCGTGATAGTGGCTTTGATGTCGCATTCCAGTGCAGGAACTCTCCGCAATCATCCGGACGATAATATCCTCTACACAGTTTTCAGTATGATGGCAGTATTCAGGGAATACATAATTAAAATTTTGTTTCCGATCAATTTGAATATCTGGTATCCCGATCAGGTTTATAAAAGCTTGATTGAGCCGCAGGTATTGATTTCGATTCCTGTGATAGTGGGTTATTTCTGGTTGGTTCGATGGAGTTACTCAAACCAGCGGGCTGTATTTTTTGGGATGGTTTGGTTTCTCATTGCACTACTTCCAGTTTCCCACATTATTCCTTTTCCTCAAATGATGGCCGATCGTTTTCTCTATATTCCCGGGGTGGGACTTGCAATAGCCGTAACAGCTATTGCATCAGAATATAAATGGGGGAGGGGCTTGTTGGCGCTCTCTATCATTTTGATGTTCAGTTTGCTCAGTATAAGCAGGAATCATGTTTATCAGGATGATTTTCATCTGTGGCAAGATAGTGTCTCAAAAAATTCGAACCATACTCGTTCTATAATGTTCCTCGGACTTTCTTATTGGAGTAACGGAGATAGAGAACGAGCGCTTAAAAAATTAAACCAGGCCAGAATTCTGGATCCAAAAAATAATAAAGCGGCTCTTTACTCCGCTCATATCCATGCAGAACGAGAAGAATGGGAAAAGGCAGAATCGCTTTATCGAGAGCTGGTTCAGAAGAATCCGGATAAGGCCGAGTATTACAATCACCTAGCAGTTTTTATTGGGAACCGAAACCGGACAAAGGAAAGCCTTGGTTTGTTAAATCAAGCTCTGGAGCGGGATCCCGATTTTGGGCTGGCGCATTTTAATCGGGGGGTTTTCCTGGATAAAGTTGGCGATTCGGATGGGTCGTTACGAGCTTATCAAAAGGCGGTAACACTCGAACCAGATTCCGCACACTATCAGTATGTTCTGGGTATGTTCTATATGAAACGGACCGATCGGCCCGAATTGGGCCGCGGCCCTCTCCAATTAAGCCTTCGCCTTAACCCCGATCAGCCTTCTGCGGAGACGATCAAACAAGCTCTCCATCAAAACCGCTGAAGGAAAAATCAAAGGTAGAACGTCCTATCCATAATGCTGTCACGGTGTGGCAGTTTCCTTCCTCTTCGACACGACCGCGGACGATATAAGGTCCTCGATCAAAAAGAAGATGGCCGAACTGTTGGTACACGCGTGGAAACAGAGTGACTTCGAACGTTGCCGTAGTGTCCTCCAGAGTCATGAATTTCATCAGCTCATTTTTTGCAGTGCGTGTACGTTTGTAGGTAATTGCCCAGCCTATCAGTGTCGCTAACTTTCCTGAAAATTTTTCAAGCTGGCTTCCGCGTATCGCAGTCTGTGTAAATTTTTTATTAAAGGAGTAAAGACTGAGTGGATGATTCGATACTGTGAGGTCCAGACATTCCAGTTCTGCCAGTAGCTTCTCGCGCAGGGTGTATTCTGGCAGTTTCGGAATCGGTTGATTGAATTGTGAAAAAAGGCGAGGACTGCGGTGATGCAGTTTCAGTTGCCACAATAACTCCGCCACGCTGATGCCAAAAGTATTAAATGCTCCACACCGGATCAACGATTCGGTCTCTGATACGGAAACCTTCGTCCGTGCCAGAAAATCGGCGAGCGATGTGTAGGGACGGTTTTTCAGAATCTCGCCAATGGAGTTTTGGCTGAGTCCTTTTACTTGTGATAAACCAACTCGAACCGTGCTATGTCGCGCGGTGAAGGGTTCGTCGCTGAGCTGGATATCGGGAGGGAGAATTCGAATTCCCATTCTCCGGGTCTCTTCGGTGTAAGCGCAGGCATCGTAGAACCCACCGCGATTCGATAGTACAGCCGCCATGAACTCGGCGGGATAATGGGCCTTGAGATAAGCGGTCTGATAGGAAACGATGGCGAACGAGGCACTGTGTGCTTTGCAGAATGCATAACCCGCAAAACTTTCAATTTGCCGCCAGATTTCTTCCGCATCTTTTTTCTGTACTCCGTTTTGTATTGCGCCGGAGATAAAGCGGTTCCGGTGTGTATTGATGTCCTGCCAGTCCCTTTTTTTGCTCATGCATTTTCTTAGACTGTCGGCTTCGCCAAGGCTCATGCCCCCGATTATGTGCGCGACCTTGATCACATCTTCCTGATAAATCATGATGCCGTAAGTGTCTTTTAAAATTTCCCCCATCCGCCACTCGCCGCCGGGCCTTGCCCGGTGGGCGTGATATTTTTCCTGCGCCTTCGTGCCTCGCAGGGGTAAATTGGCAATGACTAGTTTAAGCCGAGACTGAGTTTGCTCGCGATATGGGGCTATTGCTAGTTGCCTGCGGCGGCTCGCCGCGATGAAGGCTTTCATCATGCCGCTTTCTGATACACCGGGGCGAATGATGGAACTGGCGGCGGTCAGCATTTCGAAACTGTCGACTTGAAGTTTTCGCAAGAGATTACGCATGCCAGGCGATTCGATATAAAAGCAACCGATGGTTTGCCCTTCCCGGATGAGTTTTCGAGTTTTCGGGTCGCTGACTGGATCAACCACTAGCCGTGGAGGCAGATAGCAATGGCTCGTAGAGCCGCCAGCATGTTTGCCCGCCGGATATTGCTCGTTGGATGCGAGGCTTGCCTCGCTGAAATCTATTTGTCTGCCATATTTTTTTTTGACCTCTTGCAGGGTGTCGGCGAGCACGGCCAACCCTTTTTGTGCCAGGAGGTCAATTTTGAGCAATCCCATATCTTCTACCGGGTACATATCATATTGAGTGACCACAAAGCCTTTAGGTGTGCGCTGTAGAGGGATGCGATCAGTAATAGGGAAGGGGGAGATTACAATGCCGCCGCAATGAATCGAGAGGTGGCGTGGGAACCCGTCGATCTGGTTGGCAAGCGAGATCATGGAACGGTAAGGCTCATCTTCTAACGGCAGGTTTCGGCATTCTGGAACATTTGCGCGTATTTCTTCCAGTCCGGACAGGTCGGAAAAATGAGGCAGTCGGGAGGTGAAGGCATCAATTTCCGGGATGGGAACGCCAAGGGCCTTGCCTACTTCTCGCAATGCCGAGCGCCCACGAAAATGGACGTGCGCCGAGATCAATGCGACATTTTCAGGACCGTATTTTTTGAATACATAGTCCAACATTTCATCACGCCGGTTCCAGGGGAAATCAATATCAATGTCGGGATAGTCGCTACGTTCTGGATTCAGGAACCGTTCAAAGTAGAGATTGTGAGCAATGGGGTCAACTTCGGTGATGCTCAATGCCCGGCACACCAGGCTGTTGGCGGCAGATCCCCGTCCAACAGTGGGAATGCCACGTGCTTTTGCCTCGCGCACGATGTCCCAGACAATCAGGAAATAGGAGGAAAAGTGTAGGTCATTGATTACTTTCAGTTCGTAACGTAGTTGTTGAATGGCGTCTTTTAGGCGATCGCCGCAATAAAGCTTTTGTATTCCTTCCCATGCCAGTTTTTTGAGATAGCCATATTGGTTTTCTGAATTTACAGGAAGATTGGGAAGTAGTGTTTCTCCGACCGGAAGTTCAACGTTACATTGCTCGGCGATCTTGAGAGTATTGGCAATGGCAGTTTCCTGAAACAGGTTCGCCATTTCTTTAGGAGTTTTCATCCATGCATCAAGGGGGGCTAGCGCGGACCGGGGAACGGAATGGATGGTGGTATTCGTTTTGATGGCTGTCAGTAGTCGGTGCACCTCCCAGCCTTCGGGGCGAATGAAACGAATTGGGTTGGTTGCGACCACCGGGCAATCTACTCCGGGGCTTGCCCTGCTGGATGAATTGATCTCGAAATAAAGGTTCTCACTTCCTCGTGCGGTGAGTAGGGATTGTAAAATCTCCTTATCTGGGCAAAGGATGATGACATCTCTGCTACATTGCTTCAAACGCTCGGTCAGGCAGAAGTCCGGTTTCAGGTGTCGATCGGTGATCACCCGGCAGAGTTCTGCGAATCCTTGCAGGTTCCTGGCAAGGAGAATGGCTCGCTGTGTTCCCTGCACAATTTCTGTTCCGAAGATCGGTTTGATGCCTGCTTTGCAAGAAGATTGATAGAACGGCACTGCGCCGTAAAGTCCATTGGTGTCTGTCAGGGCCAAGGCTGGGAATCCCAGAGCAGCCGCATGCCGAACAAGGTCGTCAATTCTATTTGTTCCCCCGATTACATGGGAAGGGCCATTGCTCTTTGCCGCTGGCGGCTCGCCAGCCAGAAAGGAATAATTACTGTGACAATTTAGATGAACAAACATAATAGCGAATAAAAAGCGAAAGTATGTGGCAGTAAAAACCCGAGTTATGGGTTTTGTTGGGATCCCCTATGCTACCGCGATTGAATTTGTCCTGTCAACCGGGTCTTTGTTTTAAGAGGGCGGGTCCTCATCGGACCGGGACAATAGTTTCATGCAGATAGGAACATTGGATAGATAAAAGGGTTGACAAATCGAGGAGAACTGGATACAGTGACTTAGCTCCGAAAGCTCCCAGACAAAAAAATCCCTTAAAAAATCAATCAATTATCCAGCTAATTTTTTTCGTGCTTTCGCCGTTAACCAATAAAACACACTCATAATATAAAATATCCAACATTATAAAGCGTTTTTGAACCTAAGCTCCATTCCAAGAGCGTTTCCATTTACGAGAACAGATCATTCCTAATCTCCCTCAAAGAAGCTACAAACCATGACCCAGATGAACATAGAAGAACTCAAGTCTAAAACTATATCTGAACTCACTAATATTGCCAAAGAGTTGAAGATCCAAGGCCACAGCGGGCTCAGAAAGCAGGACCTGATTTTCAGGATTCTGGAAGCCAAGACCGAAAAGGATGGCCTGATGTTTGGCCAGGGGGTTTTGGAGATCCTACCTGACGGGTTCGGTTTCCTTCGGGCGCCGACTTATAATTATCTTCCTGGTCCGGATGATATTTATGTATCCCCATCTCAGATTCGCAAGTTTGATATGCGTACGGGTGATACCATTTCCGGCCAGATTCGTCCGCCTAAGGATAGTGAGCGTTATTTTGCCCTGCTGAAAGTGGAGGCAATCAACTTTGAGAATCCGGAGAAGACCAAGGATAAAATTTTATTCGATAACCTGACACCGTTGTATCCTGAAGAGCGGATTCGTCTGGAGACACCTGGTGGCAAGGACTACAGTGCCAGAGTGATGGACCTGATGACTCCCATCGGTAAGGGCCAGCGCGGGTTGATCGTAGCACCACCCAGAACCGGAAAAACAATGTTGTTGCAGTCTGTTGCCAACAGCATTAGCACGAATTTCCCGGAAATTGCGTTGATCGTTTTGCTCATTGACGAGCGTCCTGAAGAAGTGACCGATATGGAGCGCTCTGTACGAGGTGAGGTCATCAGTTCCACTTTCGATGAGCCGGCGCAGAGGCATGTGCAGGTGGCTGAAATGGTGATTGAAAAGGCCAAGCGTCTGGTTGAGCATAAACGAGATGTAGTGATCCTTCTGGACAGTATTACGCGTCTGGCCAGAGCTTATAATGCTATTGTTCCACCGAGTGGCAAGGTTTTATCCGGCGGTGTAGACTCCAATGCCCTACAGAGGCCCAAGCGATTTTTTGGTGCGGCCAGGAACCTGGAGGAAGGAGGAAGTCTGACTATCCTTGCTACGGCACTTATTGATACGGGAAGCCGCATGGACGATGTTATTTTTGAGGAATTTAAGGGAACGGGTAATTTAGAAATTGTTCTCGACCGCAAACTGGCAGATAAGAGAACTTTCCCCTCTATTGATATCAATAAATCAGGAACCCGAAAGGAAGAGTTGCTACTCCCAGAGGAAGACCTCCAGCGTGTCTGGTTATTGAGAAAAGTTTTGATCCCGATGGGCATCCATGATACGATGGATTTACTCCTGCAGAAAATAAAAGAAACTAAAACTAATGCCGAATTTTTAGCGGCAATGAACTCTTAATGGTGATTCAATGAAAGACGGCATCCATCCCGAATATTACGAAACCACCGTACGATGCGCATGCGGCAGTGAAGTGCAGACTCGTACAACCTTGAAAGACCTTCATGTAGAGGTCTGTTCCCAGTGTCATCCTTTTTTCACGGGAAAACAGAAGCTCATGGATACTGCAGGTCGCATTGAAAAATTCAAGCGCAAATATGCCAAGGCAATGCCAGCGGAGAAGCAGGACGCAAGCAGCCCCCAATAATCGAAGTCACCTTTTTTCCTTTCCCTGATCCCGCAAGGGTTTTCAAGAAACCTCCATGTTTGATAAGCTGAAATCGGTTGAGAAACGTTATGACGATCTCAACCAACTACTCAGTGATCCTAAAATCATTTCCCAGCAGTCCGAGTTCCAGAAGTATGCCCGCGAGCAATCCGAGTTGTCCCCTATTGTCCATAAGTTTCAGAGTTGGCAGAAAATCGATCGGCAGTTGGAAGAGAATAAACAAATCCTGAATGAGGAACAAGACCCTGAGTTGATCGAAATGGCTCGGGAAGATGTAGCCGAATTGGAATCTCAAAAACAGGAAACGGTGGAGGCTCTAAAACTTCTCTTGCTTCCTAAAGACCCTCGTGATGAGCGAAATGTTATCGTGGAGATTCGTGCTGGTACAGGGGGTGAAGAGGCGGCTCTTTTTTCAAATGACTTGTTCCGAATGTATTCGAGGTACGCTGAGGAGAAAAAATGGCAGGTGGATATATTGAGTTCCAACCTGACCGGCAAAGGTGGATTCAAAGAAGTGATTTTTAATATTTCGGGTAAAGGAGTTTATAGCAAACTGAAATATGAAGGAGGTACCCATCGAGTGCAACGGGTTCCGGATACAGAAAGCCAGGGACGCATTCATACTTCGGCAGTCACCGTTGCGGTTATGCCAGAGGTGGAAGATGTGGATATAAAAATTAGCCCGGCAGATGTAAAGGTGGATGTTTACCGTTCATCCGGGCCAGGAGGGCAAAGCGTCAATACAACCGATTCGGCCGTCCGCTTAACCTATATCCCGACCGGAATGATAGTGACCTGTCAGGACGAAAAATCTCAACATAAGAACCGGGAAAAGGCCATGAAGGTTTTAAGGGCACGGTTATATGACGAGGAACAAAGAAAGCAGCAGGAGTCCATGGCCAACGACCGCAAACAGCAGGTTGGTTCTGGCGATCGTAGCGAACGCATTCGCACCTATAACTTCCCTCAGGAAAGAGTGACTGACCACAGGATTGGTTTAACTTTGCATAAGTTGTCTTTTATGATGGAAGGAGATTTGAATGAGCTTCTTGAAGCGTTAACGCTCCACTTCCAGACGCTGGCTCTGAAAGGAGAATAGGAGGGTGCTTCTTGAAGAGACAAAATTGGGCCTCAACCGGGATGGAACTGTGTACTCCTTTCTCAATTGGGCCAGCCAAAATTTTTTGCGGGCAGGGATTGCCTCTCACCGATTGGATGCGGAAATATTAATAGCAGACGGTCTTAAGATATCAAGAACCAAATTGATGACGCATCCTGAGCGGATTCTGGATAGGGCTGAGGAGCAGATGCTTTGTTCTCGAATCGAGAGAAGAGTTTTACGCGAGCCAGTTTCTCACATAACAGGTATTCAGGAATTCTGGTCGCTCGAATTTGAAGTTAATGAAAAAGTTCTGACACCTCGACCGGAAACAGAAATTTTGATCGAGCAATGTTTGAAAGCGTTGAGGAAAACACCTGCTCCTGTTCGAATTTTGGACTTGGGAACGGGGTCGGGAATTCTTCCCATTGTGTTAGCGAAGGAAATTCCTCAAAGCCGGCTCACGGCAATTGAAAAATCCGCATTAGAGATAGCCCGAAAAAATGCCACGCACCATGCTGTGACAGATCAAATACGCTTTGTATCGGGTGATCTCATGAAGATAGACTGGCAAGGGCCGTATCATCTTATTGTCTCCAACCCCCCCTATATCGAATCTGAAAACCTGTTAACGTGTATGCCGGAAGTAAGGCAATATGAACCGGTTCTAGCTCTGGATGGAGGGGAAGATGGTTTGGACTATTACCGCTATATCGTACCCATGGCATGGGAACAACTGGAGAAAAATGGTTGGCTGGTTTTGGAAATTGGGCACAACCAGGCCTCGGCTGTGGTTGATATATTTGCAGACTGTTCGCACTATCAGGATATTCAGGTAATTCAGGATTATTCTGGTTATGACAGGGTGGTATTAGCAAGGACTATGAATGGATAAGATTGTTATAGAGGGCGGACGGCCTTTAGAGGGCACGGTCAAGATGAGTGGAGCCAAGAATGCGGTCCTGCCGATTTTGGCCGCTACACTTTTGACCCGGGGGCGGAATATTATCGAAGGGGTTCCAAAAGTTCGCGATGTGGCAACCATGATTCAGCTACTCAAGGATCTGGGAGCAGAAGTGGAAAGTCACCGCAACGAAAAAATTGTTTTGGATACATCCCGTGCAAACAATCCTGAAGCACCTTATGATCTGGTTTCTACAATGCGGGCTTCCTGCCTGGTATTGGGACCACTGCTAGCCAAGTTAGGTCGGGCCCGTGTTTCCCTGCCGGGGGGATGCGCTATTGGAGCACGACCCATTGATCTTCACATTAAAGGACTGGAAGCAATGGGGGCGAAGGTGTGGCTGGAACAGGGTTATGTACATGGGACCGCCGATTGCCTTAAGGGGATCCAGTTCTATTTCGATACCGTTTCTGTGACGGGTACCGCGAACCTGATGATGGCAGCATCTCTCGCAGAAGGGGAAACCGTTCTGGAAAATGCAGCCAAAGAACCCGAGGTTGTTTTTCTTGCGGATATTTTGAACAAGGCCGGGGCAAAAATTGAAGGCCAAGGCACCGATATGATTACCATTCAAGGAGTCTCATCCTTGAAGCCTATTGAGTGCCGCATTTTTCCTGACCGTATTGAAACCGGCACGTATATGATTGCGGCGGCCATCACCCAAGGGGAAGTCCTGATTGAGAATTGTATTCCGCAACATGTGGAACCCATTATCCTAAAGCTTCAGGAGGCTCAAGTTGATGTGGAAACGGAAGGCACCTCAATGCGAATCAAAGGAAAGCGTCCCTTGCTTGCTGTCAACGCCAGAACTCACCCTTATCCGGGTTTCCCTACTGATATACAGGCTCAGTTCATGGCGTTAATGACTTTGGCGCAGGGACAGAGTATTATTATGGAGACCGTATTTGAGAATCGGTTTATGCATGTTGCGGAATTAAAAAGAATGGGAGCTGACATCACGTTGGATGGACACACAGCGGTTATCAATGGAGTCCAAAGCCTATCGGGTGCTCCCTTGATGGCTACAGATCTTCGGGCCAGTGCTTCACTTGTGCTGGCGGCCTTGGCGACAAAAGGTCAATCCATAATTTCACGTGTGTATCATATTGATCGCGGATATGTGAGCATGGAAAAAAAGCTGTCCAGCCTGGGTGCCCGAATACAAAGAGTCAAATAAACCCTCCTCACCAGGTGTGAGGCTGTGGTATTCCTAGCTTTCCCCCTTCGGGGCATGAAGGCAATAAGAAATAAAATATATGCCCCAAAGAGGTACAACGTTCATTGGCTGACCAAGAGTTATCTCGGCTTGATGAGCCTTGCCCGTTTTCTCTTATGAGAGTGGGCTAGCGGTATTATCAACCTTCAATGGCTTGGGTTATGGATACAACACGTCCCCTTCACAGTCAGGAAATCCACAGTTTTTTGTTATGGATGCCTAATTGGATAGGCGATGTAGTGTTGACGCTTCCGGTAATACAATCCTTGCGTCGTGCTTACCCGGTCGCCCGTATTTCTGTCGTTGTAAAATCTCCTTCAGATGAATTGCTTTTGGGCCACCCGGCCATCAATACGGTTTTAACGTTACCTTCTGGCTCGGAAAACGGATTTTGGCAAAGAGTAAAATTTGCCAGAAGTTTGAAAAAGCTTAACTTTGATGTCGGAGTGGTGTTTCCCAATTCTTTTGGGTCAGCATTTCTTCTTAGTTTGACAGGGGTTAATTACCGTTTGGGCTATAACACTGACGGAAGAGATATTTTACTTACTCATCCTGTTACAACCACACCCCATTTGAAAAAAGCGCAATACCGTGTTGAATATTTTTTTAAAATTTTATCATCCCTCAAACTGGATTCTCCCGACCGTGATTTTGCTCAATTAATTTCACAGGAAGGGGATACCTCAACTCGAGAAGTTCTTTTGGATATGGGTTTGGATGAAGATGAAGAATTTCTGGTCCTACACCCAGGGACCTCAAAAGCGGAACGGGGTTGGCATGCCGAGCGGTTTGGGATTTTGTGCCAGAAGTTAATTAAAGAAGATGGGAAGCGACTGGTTCTTTTGGGCACAGAAATAGAATCGGAGTTGCTGGGTCGGATCAAAAAATCCGGCCAATCAGAAATGATCAAAATCATTCCACACGTTAATTTAAGAGTATTAGCGGGTTTGCTAAGAAAAAGCCGTTTGTTCATAGGCAATGATAGTGGGATGATGCACTTGGCCGCAATGGTTGGGGTGCCGGTCTTGGGGATTTTTGGGCCTGGGAGTCCAGGGACGAGCGGACCTTATATTGAAATGGAGAAACAAGAAATGGTGACAAAAAATTTTGATTGTTCCCCCTGCAAACAGAAATTTTTTAAAGAGTGTAACCCTTCTCCACTCTACAAGCCTTATTGCCTTGAGGACATCACTGTGAAAGATGTTCATGATGCAGTGCGCCGATTGCTGGGGCGGTTTTAGTATTAACCTCTGAATAAAAAACAATCATTTATTTTGATTTTTAAAAAAACTGGGTCTTTGGGGTGGCAGGCCATAGTAATCGCGTATCAATTCCTCTTCGATCATTGTTGTTTTATTGATATCAGTGGGACTGGGCGCCTCCAGCATAGATTCCTTTCTCCACTCGGTTTTCACTTTCCCTAAATCTTCTACTTCGCAGATTTCAATAGGTAAGACCACTGTCCTCCCTTGTACTTGAAGAAATCCTCCCAAGTTTATGATCAGGTAGTAGCAATGATAGGTCCCGCTATCGACTAGAATTGCATTGATTCTGGCTATGGACTCGTTAAATTTATCATAGAGGTAGAATCCAATCACGCGGTCTACTTTCCTCAGGTTAAAGATATTTTCTTCTATATGGGCAAGGGATTTCATGTTTAAGCCATAATGCTGTGTTTTTAAAATTATATCAAATAAGGACAAACATGATGGGGACAAACATGCTTTGTGAGTACTTCAAGATGTTATAGAATAAAAGTATGCGGATATGCCCAAGTTGTGATGAAAATTTTCCTGATACGCATTCCCTTTGCCCGGATTGCAAAGTAGATCTTGTTTCTTCGATGGACCAAAAAGATACCCCTGATCTGGTAGTACTTTGTACGGTTTTAAACGAAGCCAAGGCTCATATCATGCGGGGCTTTCTTGAAAGCGAGGGCATTCCCTGCCAGTTGGAAAACATATCTTTTCATGCACAGCCCGCACCGGTCGCGGACCTCATGAAGGTTCGGCTTTGGACACTTAAAGAAGATGCGGATCGAGCTCGTCAACTATTGGAAGAACGTGAGTCTATTCAGATATGCTCTGTTTGCGAAAAAGAAGTCGCTGAGCAGGATGAAGTTTGTTCGCATTGCGGGGAACGGCTGGAGGAACGCTGAGTGGATAAAAAATTAATTAGTAAACCTGAATTTGAAAATATACCAGATGGCGGCGAAGCCGTCTTTCCAAGTGATTTTTTTTCCTTCTGAATAATCCCTGCCACTGTACGAGATGGGGACTTCGTAGACTCGGAACTTATTCTTTGCGACCTTGGCGGTGAATTCGGGTTCAAAGCCAAAACGGTTACACTTGAAGGTCAGAGAATCGTTGACTTTTTTTGTGAAGACTTTGTAGCCGGTTTCCATGTCGGTCAAGTTCAGATTGGTGAACATGTTCGACAAGGTGGTGAGAAATTTGTTTCCCAGATAATGCCAGTAAAACAATACTCGATGAGGGCCACCCAGAAACCGGGATCCATAAACCACATCGGCTCTCCCGTCTAGAATAGGTTCCAGTAAAATTCCGTAGTCAATGGGATTATATTCCAGATCAGCATCTTGAATAATGATGATGTCTCCTCCAGCCTTGGAAAAACCGGTTTGCAATGCAGCACCTTTGCCTTTATTACGGTCATGGTAGAAGACCTGGAAATTTTCCCTGCCTTCATAGTCTTTCAAAACATCCCGTGTTCCATCTGTGGAGTAATCATCGATAAGGATGATTTCTTTTTCATAGTCCACAGCTTCGACTTTAGAAATCAGAGTTCGGAGCGTGTCCCGTTCGTTATAAACCGGAATGACGATAGAAAGTTTAACCAAGTTAGGGTCTAGAAAAGGGTGTAAATAAACGGAGCGACGGCACTACCTTCTGTCAGAACGATAAGCAGGCTCATCAGCAACATAATGAAGACAATGGGACCCAGCCACCATTTCTTCCGGGTTTTTAAAAAATCCCAGAATTCAGTCAATATGGTGATTTTGCTGTCAGGGTCGGATGGGTTACTCATTAAGAAATTCCTGTAAATTATAAATACTTATTAGATTTTAGAACAAGAATTGGTAAAAGTCTAAAAATTTTTTTAATCGGGACTCTTGGATACGACTAGTAAGCACAATTCGAAATATTTTTTGAGGGGCAATCTACGATGGCGCCTTGTTTTTGGGTCTTGGGTTGGGGCCGAAATGGTGTGGAGAGCGGCGAGGAATTCGGCAATAATGCGTTTTCATTATTGTGTCAAATTCATTGCGGAGCC